>Ga0105045_10000032_pt1 | contig 69098 bp, 55 predicted proteins | sample MAT02_FD_78089 | JGI IMG/M metagenome (GOLD analysis project Ga0105045, IMG submission 78089) | Freshwater microbial communities from Lake Fryxell liftoff mats and glacier meltwater in Antarctica - MAT-02 (megahit assembly) | ecosystem: Environmental > Aquatic > Freshwater > Ice > Liftoff...
AATTTTTCGGGTAGCTTCAATACCATTTATGCCTGGCAATTGAATATCCATTAAAACTATACACGGTTTTCGTAGAGTTTTATTATTTAATACAAGCTCAGCATTTAAAAAGTGAATTGGTTTGTAAACGCAATTATTTTGAAGTACAAATAATAAAGATTTAGCCATAACAGCATCGTCTTCTATAAGTATAATTTGTTTATTAATCATTCCTGAGTTTAATAATTTCAAGCACTATAGCCAATAATATTTTAAAAAATTTAACTTAAATTAAAGATGTTATATTTAGTTAAAGGGCAGATAACGAATAACTATTTTAATTTTTTATTGTTTAAGAGCAATCCAATTTTAAATCCGCCTGTAGCACCCAAGCCACTATTTGGATCTATATTTAAAGCAAAATGATTCCCATTATAATTATTATATTCATACCCTTGATTATCTAAGGCATAACCCAAACCAGCATATAAATCAATTAAAAACAATTCTCCCAAAACCCATTGTTTGCCTATATTAATAATAAATGAACCCATTGTTACAGTTTCTTTTTCTTCAAGCTGATTTTTAAAATTGTTTTGACTATATGCCCCCAACATAATTTCTGGTTTTGCATACCATCCTTGTAATATGTGACTATACTTATCACCGTTTCTGATAAAGTTGGGTAATGTTAAAAATTTGTAACCAGCACCTAAAAAAACACCAGCAGCTTCTCTGTATTTAGTTGTGGTATAATAATTTCCATTCATGTCATAATTATAATATCTATATAATTTTTGACGCTTACCTAACCCAATAATTCCAAGTGTAAGTTCATAACTGCGACCCGGTTTTAAGCTACGCTCGAAACTTAATTGCGTATAACCCATTAGTGGCGCTAAAAAATTAAATTTTAAGGCATTTCTAGCTTGGTCTTCGTACAATGAAGCATCTTTCAAGCTAGTTTTATATAACTCTTCTCTTCCGTTTTCGTAAACAGTTTTCTTTAATCTATCTTTATCTATGGAATAGATTGGCTCATTAGAATCGTTTAATAATTTATATTTAATTTCTGATTCGCCAACTTCTAACACTTTCACACTAATAACGTCACCGTTTTTTTTGTAAATTTTATCTTGTGCAAAAGCTTTTGTACAAATTAGAAATGCTATCAGGATTAATTTAATAGGAGTTTTCATTAAGTAATTAAAAATAATTAAGATAAGGTTGTAGCTTTAAACTTATTATATTGTTTATATATACTTTACAATTATAGTTATTTAAAATCATTATTAATAGCGAACATTCTTTTTATCTTTGACTCTTGATATTTAGGTTTTGTATTTTTGTATTCAAAATAAATTATAAAAATGAAAAGAGGTTCGATAATAGGAATAATAATTATTGCCATGGCCATTGGTGTAATTATTAGCACTTATGCAGATAGCAGTACTTATGGTTCGTTTACCGAAGCCAAAGAATCACAAAAAGAATTACATGTAGTAGGCAAACTTAGCAAGGGAAAAGAATTATTTTATAACCCACAAAAAGATGCCAACTATTTTTCATTTTACATGGTTGATAATAAAGGTACAGAGTGCAAAGTAATATTTAATGGTACCAAACCACAAGACTTTGAAAAATCAGAGCAAATAGTTTTAACGGGCGAAATGCAAAACGGTAATTTTCATGCCAATAAAATTTTAATGAAATGTCCTTCTAAATACACGCAAGACAAGGTTGAAGTTACCGAAGTTACTGCAAAACCCAACATATAAATTTAATTAATGGATACATTTTTTGTAGGAGAACACCTACTACCTGGCAAAATAGGCCAATTTTTTGTAGTTCTTTCTTTCTGTTCAGCATTACTATCGCTTATAAGCTATTATTTTGCTAGCACCCAAAAAAACAAATTGGATAATTCGTGGCGTAATATAGGCAGATTTTCTTATGCTTTAAATTTTACGAGTGTTATTGCCGTTGGTTGCTGCCTTTTTTATATAATTTATAAACATTATTTCGAATATCATTATGCTTGGGCACACTCAAGTACCACATTACCAGTTTATTATATAATATCCTGCTTTTGGGAAGGCCAAGAAGGTAGTTTTTGGTTATGGACTTTTTGGCAGGGTGTTTTAGGTTTGATTTTAATTTATACTGCCCGCAGTTGGGAAAGTTCAGTAATGACAACTATTTCACTTTCGCAAGTTTTTTTAGCATCAATGCTATTAGGTGTTGAGATATTGAGTATAAAAATAGGTTCATCACCATTTGTTTTATTAAGAAATGCCATAGAAGGACCCATATTTTCAAGAGCCGATTATTTAAGCTTAATACCCGATGGAAATGGTTTAAACCCGTTATTACAAAATTATTGGATGGTAATACACCCACCAACTTTGTTTTTAGGATTCGCATCAATGATTGTACCTTTCGCATACGGTATAGCTGGTTTATGGATGAAACGATACGCCGAAATGGTAAAGCCAGCCATAACTTGGAGTTTGTTTGCTGTTATGATACTAGGAACAGGTATTATAATGGGTTCTTTTTGGGCTTACGAAGCATTAAATTTTGGTGGGTTTTGGGCTTGGGATCCTGTAGAAAATGCTTCTATAATACCATGGTTAACCTTAATAGCTGGGGTACACGTTTTAATAGCATATAAAAATAGCGGTCATTCATATTTTACAGCTATATTTTTAATTATCATTAGTTTTATATTGGTGCTTTATGCTTCGTTTTTAACCCGCAGCGGCATATTAGGAGAAACATCTGTACACGCTTTTACCGATTTAGGTATGAGCGGGCAATTGTTGATTTATATGTTAGCGTTTATAATAATTCCAACGGTTTTAATTGTATTAAACTGGAAAAAACTACCCATAACTAAAAAAGACGAAGCTACTTACAGCCGCGAATTTTGGATGTTTATTGGTGCCGTAACACTCATCATATCTTGTATTCAGATTATTGCAACTACATCAATACCCGTAGTTAATGCTGTTTTTGGTTCAAAATTAGCACCACCTACCGACCCAATAGCACATTATAATAAATGGCAAATAGCCATAGCAGTAGTCATTGCTTTTATTTCAGCTTTTTCGCAGTTTTTAAAATACAAACGTACCGAAATGCGCAAATTTTACATCAGCATTGGCGTATATATGTTTGTTGCCGCTTTACTTACAGGTGCATTGGTGTACATAACAGGTATTTATACCAATTTTATGTACATTTTATTAACTTTTGCAGCTCTGTTTTCAATAATTGCTAATGGTAAATTATTGGGCGATGCCGTAAAAGGAAAATGGAAATTGGCAGGCTCGGCAGTGGCACATATTGGCTTTGCGCTCGTTTTAATTGGCGCATTAATTGCCGCAGCAACTAATAAAGTTATATCAATAAATAACACAGGAATTGGTTTTGGTGATGAATTTGCAAAATCTAATAATCCACGCGAAAATATTATTTTATACAAAAACACACCCGTTAAAATGGACGAATATATGGTTACTTATAAGGGCGATTCTACATCGGGTGTTAATACTTATTACAAAGTAAATTACCAAGTTTTAGATGCTAACGGAGCTTTGAAGGAAAACTTTAATTTGTACCCTAATGCACAACAGAATGTAAAAATGAAGCAAATTGTGGCTTCGCCTGATACAAAACATTATCTGTTACACGATATTTATACCCATGTAAGCAGTGTACCGTTAATAGAAGATGAACATGAAAATCATGAAGGACATTCAGACGATGAAAACTACGATACACCCATCGTACACCAAGTTGCTGTTGGCGATACCGTTCGTTACAAAGAAGGATTTATTGTTATAAAAGGTGTGAACAAAAACGTTAAAATAGAAAATATGTCTTTAACAGCAAAAGATGTAGCCATTGGTTTACAATTGGAAGTGGAAACACCACAAAGTAAAATTAAAACCGAACCCATATTTTTAATTAAAGGAAATAACAAACTAGATTTTGGCAAAAAACTAGACGAACAAGGACTTAAATTGCGATTTACAAACGTATTACCCGATAAAAATAAACTTGAACTTACTGTTTATCAAAAACCAAAAGCAGATAGAAAAGATTGGATTGTAATGAAGGCTATTGTTTTTCCATACATTAACTTACTTTGGGGCGGCACCATAATAATGGTTATTGGCTTCTTGCTATCTATTTTTAGGCGGGCAAAAGAGTTAAAATTGGGGTAATTAATTGTAAAAATTATGATTTTCGCAATTATAGGCTCAGGTAATGTAGCCACCTATTTGTCAATAGCTTTAACTAAAAACGGCCACCAAATTTCACAAATTTACAGTCGTAATTTTAACAACGCCCAAACACTTGCCCAAAAAGTTGAAGCATCCGCAATCAACAAAATAACAGATATAAACCCATGTGTAGAGGCTATTATTTTGGCGGTAAATGATGATGCGTTACCCACTATCTTAAAAAGCTTAGCTACTAATAAACAAATATTAATACATACTTCAGGCACATTACCTATCTCGATTTTATCATCCATAGCAAAGCAATATGGCGTTATATATCCCTTGCAAACCCTATCAAAAAACGTTAAAATAAATTTTTTAAATGTTCCTCTTTGCGTGGAAGCCAACAATGTTGAAACCGAAAAAACTCTTTTACACATTGCTAATGATATAAGCAATGTGGTGTATAAAGTAAACTCCCACCAAAGAAAAACCTTACATATAGCCGCCGTTTTTGCTTGTAATTTTACCAATTATTTTTACGCTATTGCGGATGATTTGCTGCAACAAAACAACTTAAGTTTTAATATGCTAAAACCATTAATTACCGAAACGGCTAGCAAAATAATTGAGAATTCGCCGAAGCAAGTGCAAACAGGCCCAGCCAAAAGAAACGATAAAAAAATAATTGAGAGCCATTTATCGGCTTTAAGCCAATATCCAAACTATCAATTATTGTACAAGTTGATAAGCGAACACATTATGTTAAAATATAAATAATAAATTGCGTGTAGTTATCAATTAATTTTTGACTGTTTTTAACGACAAATTATTGCTTATGCAAAAAAATATACCATCCTCTAATACCATGAAACGTGAATTAGGTTTATTAGATTCTACCATGATAGTTGCAGGATCAATGATTGGTTCGGGCATATTTTTAGTAACCTCAGATATGGCTCGTTCGGTAGGTTCACCAGGCATTATTTTAGCAATATGGTTATTTACAGGCATTTTAACATTAATAGCTGCACTTAGTTATGGTGAATTAGCCGCCATGATGCCAAAAGCGGGTGGCCAATATATATATATTAAAGAAGCCTACAACCCTATTATAGCATTTTTATTCGGATGGACAACTTTTGCCGTTATACAAACAGGTTTAATTGCTGCGGTAGCTATCGCATTTGCAAGATATACAGCCGAGCTAATCCCTTTTTTTAGCGAAAAAAATATTTTGTTTAAAGTAGGAAGATTTACTGTAAACCATACCCAACTTTTGGCGCTTTCTTTAATTATTTTTTTAACCTTTATTAACCTAAAAGGAGTTAAAAATGCTAAAATATTGCAAACGGTATTTACTTTAACCAAACTTATAGCTCTTTTAGGTTTAATAGTTTTAGGCATATACGTTGGCTACAACAGTACTGCATTTAAAGCTAATTTAATAGATTTATGGATACCATATCAAACCATTAAAAACACCGATGGTAATATTACTCAATCATTATTAACTGGTACTGTTTTGTTTGGTGCCATTGGGGGTGCTTTGGTAGGTTCGCTTTTTTCGTCGGATGCTTGGAATAATATTACTTATACTGCTGGCGAAGTAAAAAACCCCGAACGAAATATTCCCCTAAGTTTATTTTTTGGCACTTTAATAGTTACTGTTTTATACATTTTGGCTAACGTATCTTATATGATGTTGCTACCCGTAAAAGGCGTTCCCGAGGGCGTAAATGTAATTGAACGAGGCATTATGTTTGCTTCATTAGACCGTGTTGGTACTGCTGCTGCATCTATAATTTTTGGCAGCTTGGCTGTAAAAATTATGGCTTTATTAATTATGGTATCAACGTTTGGTTGCAACAACGGCTTAATTTTATCAGGCTCAAGGCTTTTTTATGCCATGGCCAACGATGGTGTTTTTTTAAAAAAAGCTAGCAAATTAAATAAATATAGCGTTCCTGGTTTTGCCTTAATTATACAAGCTTTATGGGCATCGGTTTTGTGCTTAACGGGCACTTACAGCGAATTGTTAGATTACTGCACATTCGCAGCCCTGTTATTTTATATTATAACCATTGCTGGGATATTTATTTTAAGAAAAACCAAACCTGATTGGCCACGACCCTACAAAGCCTTTGGTTATCCAATATTACCAGCTTTGTATATAATTTTGGCTAGTGCAATATGTGCCGTTTTACTAATTTATAAACCTGATACCTGTGGCCGTGGTTTATTTATTGTACTATTAGGCATACCCATATTTTATCTGAGAAATATTTTTTCAAAAAAGAGCTAACATATTTTTATTAAAACTATAATTTTTCATGTCTAACCCTTAGATATGTTATTTTTTGAGTTTTATAAAACTATAAAATATAAACTCTTAACTTATTTCATAAAATTATTAAGGTAAGATTTTAGCTTTACAGATCCTGTTAAATTCACTATCAAGTAATAAATATTATTCTAATTTTGTAGCATGAGAATTGCAATTAATGGTTTTGGTAGAATTGGGAGAATGGTATTGCGAATGCTTTTACAAAAGCAAAATATGCAAGTTGTAGCCATAAATGATGTTTGCGATACAAAAACATTGGCGCATTTATTTAAGTACGATAGTATTCACGGTAATTACAATGGTGATATAAGTTTCGATGAAAATACACTAACTATAAATCAAAATATAATTAAAATATTTTCAGAAAAAAATCCCGAAAATTTACCTTGGGCTAATAATAAAATAGATTTAGTGATTGAAGCTACAGGTAAATTTTTAAATGAAGAAGATGCTAAAAAACATTTATTTGCTGGTGCAAAACAGGTGTTACTAACTGCACCATCACCCGATAAAAATATCCCAACTGTAGTTTTAGGTATAAACAACGAACATTTTAACTGGCAAAATCAAATTATTTCTAACGCATCATGTACTACCAATAATGTTGCTCCTTTAGTAAAAATTTTGGACGATAATTGGGAAATAGAAGACGGTTATATTACAACAATTCACTCTATGACTGGCGACCAAAACTTACATGATGCGCCACACCGAGATTTACGCCGAGCAAGGGCAGCCTCTGCCTCAATCATTCCAACATCTACAGGTGCAGCCAAAGCAATTACTCAAATTTTTCCACACCTAACTGGCCGGTTGGGTGGAGCGGGTATTCGTGTACCTGTTTTAAATGGTTCATTAACTGATTTTACCTGTATATTAAAAAAAACACCAAAAAATATAGCCGAAATAAATTTAGCTTTTAAAAAAGCTGCAAATACTAATTTAAAAGGTATTTTACAATACACTGAAGATCCTATTGTATCTGTCGATATTATTGATAATCCCAATTCGTGTATTTTTGATGCACAACTAAGCTCTATTGTAGGTGGTTTGGTTAAAGTTGTGGGTTGGTACGATAACGAATTTGGTTATGCTAATAGATTAGCAGATGTTGCTGAAATACTGCTGCTTAAAAATTATAATATTAACCCTAAAATCTCCTAAATTATTTGATTTAATCAATTGAATTTATAATCCAATAAGAAATTTTCTACGGAAAATTAATATTAATATTGTTTTAAAAAAGGTTGTAAAAAAGTTAAGCTCCAACGGGGAGAAGGAGCTTAAACTAACCAATTATAAACCAATTATATGTAGGACTTTTTAAAACTGTTAAAACTTTTTCTGTTTTTACATAGTGTAAAAGTAACACTAAGCTACCGTTTAATTGTCATAGTATTGTCATTAAATCTTAATGATCGGTTTTTTGGTTATTTATACAATGTGTTTATCATAACATTTTAGAATAATTTTTAAGTAATTTTTAATTTATTATTATTATTGTTGCAATAATAATAATGTTGAGGTTTTAATTATGCTTTATAATATTAGAATTATAAATAAAAAAAATTTGATAACATGCACTTACACATAAATTATAAAAAACAGTTGCTATAATTTTTGATACTCTTTATTAAAATAGCAATTTCTACAAAGTGGTTCATAATTTTCATTTTCGCCAAGTAAAAATTGGTTTTTACTTTCCACTAATCTGTAACTGTATAATGCCGAACCACCACAACGCATACATACAGCGTGTACCTTCGTAACATCTTCGGCAATGGCCATTAACGCTGGCATTGTTCCAAAGGGCTTTCCTTCAAAATCCATATCTAAACCTGCTACTAAAACCCTAATACCTTTGTTAGCGAGTTTTACACACACATCGGGTAAGTTTTCATCAAAAAATTGGGCTTCATCTATCCCTACCACTTGTGCATTGCCAGTATATAATAATATAGATGATGAGTTTTCTACACTTATTGCTTTTATAGAATTGGCGTTATGCGAAACCACATCAGTTTCATGGTAACGGGTATCTGTTTTTGGTTTAAAAATTTCAACTTTTAATTTTGCAATTTGCGCTCTTTTTAATCTTCGTAAAAGTTCTTCGGTTTTACCCGAAAACATTGAGCCGCAAATAACCTCAATACTTCCATTAAAAAAATTTATAACATTATTTGAAGCTGAATCATTTTTCATAAAAAAAATCTATCAATAGTAAAGAAGTAAATATGATAAATAAACTCTTTAATAGAATATTAATTTTTACAAAAAAATAAAATTAGGTACTTATAAAAATATTAAATAAAATTATTTGTCTGTTTCGGTAAATGATTTGTTTATGAAATTAATAATAAATCTTATTAAAACAGTTAAGCCAATAATTGCTATGGCAACCCAAACGTTTAAAATTATTTCGCGAAACAACACACTATCTATCGTAGCTCTTTTTAGTTGAATGCCATATAAAGCCCATATAAATACCAAACCAAAATAAGGATTTTTCTTTTTTATGTCCATAAATACCGCCAATGCAACCGCCGTCCATATCATAATTTCTACCCATGTTCCAGCATCTATACTACTGGTCCAATTTATAGAAACTAAATAAACACTAAAATTAGCAATGGTAGCTATACATAGCCATGCAAAATAAATACTTAATGGAAACTGAGTAAATAACCTAGATGCTACACTTTTATGAGGGCTGTATAATTTCAAATTAATAGCTATAAACAATAATGTTACTAATTGTATAACGATTAAAATGAGTGATAAACCCAAATATTCATACGAAAAAGCAAATACCCACAATGCCAATGCGATATTGTTAATTATAAATAAATAATTTATTTTGAGTAATACTTGGTTAGGTTCGTCATCATAATCAGCTTTAAAGGCACTAATTAAATGATAAATTACAAACCCAAATAGTGCTAAATAAATTAAACCCCAAATGGAGAATGTTATTCCCGCTGGAGTAAATAATGTTTCATACTTCGCCGATATATCACCATTGGTTTTGTTATTAAATACACCCGTTTGGCTTAACGACGAAATTGAAAACGCAAGCAAATAAAAAAAGAAATTTAAAATCGCTAAAAGTTTAATTTTTTTCATGGTATAAAATAATTGGAATTAATAAATAAAATTGTTTAAAGTAAAATTTACAATTGGTTACACAATAGTAACTATTTTATTTTAGTAATATCAATGTAAAAAAATAAAATTTAAAATAATTATGGTACAACTTAACTTTCTTTTAAAAAAATTTTATATAATAACTTAACAATTTATTGTGCCATGCACATTTAGAAAATTTAATTCTAAATTTTAAATTTTATAGCTGCGAACATCTCAAAAATCAATAGCTATTTTACGCTTAAAAATCTATATTTGCGATAAATGAAGCACATACGTAATTTTTGCATTATTGCCCATATCGACCATGGTAAAAGCACACTGGCCGATAGGTTATTAGAATATACCAATACCATAACCCAGCGAGAAGCGCAAGCGCAATTGCTAGACGATATGGATTTAGAACGTGAGCGAGGCATTACCATTAAAAGCCACGCCATACAAATGGATTATACACAGGATGGTCAACCCTATATTTTTAACCTGATTGATACCCCTGGCCATGTTGATTTTTCTTACGAAGTTTCTCGTTCAATAGCTGCTTGTGAAGGCGCTTTGCTAATTGTTGATGCCTCGCAAGGCATACAAGCGCAAACAATTTCTAATTTGTATTTGGCTTTAGAAAACGATTTGGAAATTATTCCAATTCTAAATAAAATGGATTTGCCTGGGGCGATGCCCGAAGAGGTAAAAGACCAAATTATTGATTTAATAGGCTGTAAACGCGAAGATATTATAGCAGCATCGGGCAAAACAGGTTTAGGCATTGATGCTATTTTAAGAGCGGTTGTAGAGCGTGTTCCTCCGCCAAAGGGTAACCCAGATGGCGAGTTGCAAGCCCTAATTTTCGATTCGGTTTTTAATTCTTTTCGAGGGATAATTGCCTATTTTAAAGTGCTTAATGGCGAAATCCGCAAGGGCGATAAAGTAAAATTTGTAGCCACAGGTAAAGAATATATTGCCGATGAAGTGGGTACACTAAAGCTTACCCAAAAACCTAAAGATGTTATTAAAACTGGCGATGTAGGCTACATAATTTCGGGTATTAAAGAAGCTCGAGAAGTTAAAGTTGGCGATACCATTACCCATAAAGATAAACCTAGTAACGAACCTATTAAAGGTTTTCAAGAGGTAAAACCCATGGTTTTTGCAGGCATTTACCCAGTTGATACCGATGAGTTTGAGGAGTTGCGTGAAGCCATGCACAAATTGCAACTTAACGATGCTTCAATAGTTTTTGAACCCGAATCGTCGGCGGCTTTAGGTTTTGGCTTTAGATGCGGATTTTTAGGAATGCTGCACATGGAGATTATTCAAGAGCGTTTAGAACGAGAGTTTGATATGACGGTAATTACCACCGTACCCAATGTATCGTACAAAGCCCGCACCACCAAAGGCGAAGAAATTGATGTGAACAATCCATCAGATTTACCCGACCCTAGCAAGCTTGAGTTTGTGGAAGAGCCTTATATAAAAGCCAATATCATTACAAAATCTGAATTTGTGGGGCCAGTAATGTCGCTTTGTATTCAAAAACGTGGTATTGTAGTCAATCAATCGTACCTAACTGCCGACCGTGTAGAACTTGTTTTTGAAATACCCATGGGCGAAATTGTTTTCGATTTTTACGACCGTTTAAAAACAATTTCTAAAGGTTACGCATCGTTCGATTACCATCAAATAGGTTACCGCCAGTCGGATTTAGTACGTTTAGATATCCGTTTAAATAGCGAGCCTGTTGATGCTTTATCTTCGTTAATTCACCGCAGTAATTCTTATGATTTTGGTAAACGTATTTGCGAAAAACTAAGAGAATTAATACCCCGCCAACAATTCGAAATTGTAATACAAGCATCTATTGGGATGAAAATTATAGCCCGCGAAACGGTAAAAGCCTTGCGTAAAGATGTTACCGCAAAATGTTATGGTGGCGATATCTCGCGTAAGCGTAAATTATTAGAAAAACAGAAAAAAGGTAAAAAACGTATGCGCCAGGTGGGTAATGTAGAAATTCCTCAATCGGCGTTTATGGCGGTTTTAAAACTGGATTAAAATTGTTTAAATTTCAAACAATAGATGTTAGATTTCATTAATACAAGTTCAAACTGTTTATTGAATTAATTTGATTAAAGAATTAAAAAACACTTTTATACGTGTTAAATATTTTTTTAATACGTAATATTTAATATCTTTGAAATTATATAATTTAATGATTTGCCATGGATACTAAACTTACTCTGTCTTTTAATGAGGCTATTATAAATAAGGCTAAAAATTATGCAGAGCGCAACAATATTAGCTTGTCTCGCATGATAGAACATTTATTAACCAAAGTTGTGGAAAAACCTTATCAATCTTTAGAAGATTTCCCAATTTCTGATTGGGTAAGTATGGTTGCTGAAGGTAATGCAATATATCAAACTAAAAAGCCAAAAAAAGCATCATTAAACGATGAGTTTTTTGCATCTAAAAAATGAGAGTTTTTTTAGATGCAAATGTTTTGGTTGCGGTTTTAAACAAAGAATACCCTGTATTTTCTTACGCAGCCCGCATTTTAAGTTTAGCCGATAATCCAAAATTCACTATTTACACTTCTCCAGTTTGTTTGGCTATTGCCTATTATTTTGCTGAGAAAAAAACCTCGGCAAAAGTAGCAAAAAGTAAAATCAGTATGCTTTTAGAACATATTAAAATTGCAGATAATGGCAGTTTGGGGGTTATCAAAACCTTAGAAAACAAAAAAATATTAGACTTTGAAGATGGACTAGAATATTATGCAGCGGTAGAAAATAAGTGCGAATGTATAGTTACAGAAAATTTAAAAGACTTCCATTTTGCTGCAATAGAAGTTATTAATTGTGAAGATTTTGCTGTAAAATATTTTATAAAATAGCTTTTAATCGTAAAAAATTTAGCCAGAAACCGTAAAAGCAAATTAAAAATTTATTGAAACTACAAAAAGCCATAAAATGCACCGAAATAAATTTCGAACTATTTTTAACGACAAATATAAATTGAGCATCTGCAAAAAAAATTAGCTTTGTAATGTAATTAATGTCCATTTAAAATTAAAACAAAATGATATTGTTAGACGGCAAACACGTATCCGAACAATTAAAAATAGAAATTGCCTTAGAAGCGGCCGATTTATTAGCCAAAACTGGCCGTAAACCACATTTGGTAGCTATTTTGGTAGGTAACGATGGAGGCAGCGAAACTTATGTAGCTAGCAAAATGCGCAACTGCGAAAAAGTGGGTTTCAAATCGTCGTTATTTAGGTACGATAACAGCGTTACCGAAGCCGAACTCATCACAAAAATTACTGAACTAAACAACGACAACAGTGTTGATGGTTTTATTGTACAACTTCCCCTACCCCAACATATTAACCCAGAAACTATAACCGAAGCCATTGATTACCGAAAAGATGTAGACGGTTTTCACCCCGTAAACTTGGGGCGTATGCAACGCAACTTACTTTGCTTTTTACCTGCAACGCCTTATGGAATTTTATTAATGCTACAATTTTATAATATTAATACCGAAGGCAAAAACTGCGTAGTAATAGGTCGTAGTAATATTGTGGGTAGCCCAATGAGTATTTTGATGGCCCGTAATAGTAAACCCGGCAATTGTACGGTTACATTGGCGCATAGCAAAACTAAAAACTTAAAAGATATTACGCTTAACGCAGATATCATCATTGCTGCCATTGGTAAAAAGAATTTTGTAACCGCCGATATGGTAAAAAATGGAGCGGTAGTTATTGATGTAGGTATGAACCGAGAAACTTCAACCGAAACAAAATCGGGGTATAAGCTTTTTGGTGATGTTGATTTTGAAAACGTTGCGCCAAAATGCAGTTACATAACCCCTGTACCGGGTGGAGTTGGCTTGATGACAATTGTAAGTTTACTAAAAAACACTTTGGCAGCAGCTAAATCAACGTACTACCATTAAAAATTTAATCTTTTAAATCCCTTCTTTTATTCTTTTTATAAAACTTGGTATTCCTGCTAAATAATCATCATTACCTGCCAATGTTTTCACAAAAGCACTGCCTACGATTGCTCCAGAGGCATATTGATTAGCTCGGATAAAACTTGCATTATCTGATATGCCGAAACCAATAATTAATTTATTTTTAAGGTTCATATCTTTAACTCTTTGATAATAAGCACTAATATCGTCGGATACATTTAAACTTTTACCTGTAGTTGCCGATGAGGATAGCATATAAATAAAGCCGTTAGATAACTCGTCTATTTTTCTAATCCTTGCTTCCGATGTTTGCGGCGTAATCAAAAATATATTACTTAAGTAGTTATCAATAAAATAAGGTTTATAAAAATCCTCGTATTCTTGTACAGGTAAATCGGGAACAATAACGCCATCAACTCCTACTTCAGCAGCTTTTTTACAAAAGTTTTCTACACCGTATTGCAACATTGGGTTGGCATAGCCCATCAATAAAATAGGTATTTTTACGCTTTGGCGGATGTTTTTTAACTGTTCAAACAAAACGTTTAAAGACATCCCATTGTTAATAGCATCTTCGGAGCTTTTTTGAATTACTGGGCCATCGGCCAATGGGTCTGAGTAAGGAAAACCAATCTCTAAAAAATCGGCGCCAGCCGCTTCTAAAGCTTGCGCAATGGGTAATGTAGCTTCTAATTTTGGATATCCAGCTGTATAATAAACCGATAATAAATTGTTTTGCTTGCGCAAGAAAAGTTGTTGCAAATGGTTCATTACAAATTAAAATATGTCATAAAAGTATCTAAATCTTTATCGCCCCTGCCCGAAAGGCAAATTACCACCACATCGTCTTTTTTAAAGTCCATGTTTTCTAAAGCTGCCAAGGCGTGTCCGGTTTCAATAGCGGGAATAATACCTTCAAGTTCGGCGCATAACTTACAGGCTTGCATAGCTTCGTCATCAGTAATGGCTACATATTTTACACGTTTAACTTTGTGTAAGTGTGCATGTTGAGGGCCAATGCCAGGGTAATCTAAACCTGCCGAAATTGAGTAAGGCTCTATCACTTGCCCATCATCAGTTTGCATTAAAATAGTACGCGAACCATGTAAAACTCCTTCACGCCCAAGTATAGATGTAGCTGCCGAATGGCCAGAGTTTACGCCTAAACCCGCTGCTTCGGCAGCTATTAATTGTACGTTTTCATCCTCTAAAAAATGATAAAACATACCCATTGCATTGCTGCCACCGCCTACACAAGCCAACACATAATTTGGTTCGGCATTGCCAGTTTGCGCTAGCAATTGTATTTTGGTTTCTTCAGATATAATTGATTGAAAAAGCGAAACCATTTCGGGATAAGGGTGAGGACCAACTACGCTACCAATAATATAATGGGTATCAACAGGGTTATTTATCCAGTCTCGCATGGCTTCATTGGTGGCATCTTTTAAGGTTTTACTGCCAGATGTTGCTGGTATAACCGTGGCACCCATCATTTTCATACGAGCAACGTTTGGTGCTTGGCGTTTTATATCTACTTCGCCCATATAAATTACACATTCTAACCCTTTTAATGCGCAAACTGTAGCTGTTGCAACGCCATGTTGGCCAGCACCTGTTTCGGCAATAATGCGTTTTTTACCCAATCGTTCGGCCAAAATAATTTGGCCAACTGTATTGTTAATTTTGTGTGCGCCAGTATGGTTTAAATCTTCTCTTTTTAAATAAATTTTTGCACCATACCTTTCCGATAGTCTTTCAGCATGAAATAAAGGTGAAGGCCTGCCCACATAATTTTTTAATAAATCTTTGTATTCAAACTGAAAAGCTTGCTCGTTTATAATGCTTAAATATCGGGTGCGTAAATCCTCAATATTGGGGTAAAGCATTTCGGGAATGTAGGCACCGCCAAAATCACCGTAATATCCTTTTTCGTTAACTCTATAATCCATAATACTTTATCTTAACATTAAAAATGCTTTTTCTAATCTTGAAATATATTTTAAGCCTGGTTCTTTTTCAAATTTCGAATTCAAATCAACACCAAAAAATTGTGAATGATTAATTTCTTTTAACTCGGCTAAGTTATCTAAACTTATACCACCGCTCAAAAAAAATGGTATATTTAATTTATACTTACTTAACAATTGCCAATCAAATTGTTTGCCACTACCGCCGTGAATTTCGGTTTTTGTATCCCATAAAAAATAATCGACAGTAGTTTGGTAATCATTTAATTGTTCCCAATCAAAATCATCGGCTATGCCAAAAGCTTTAATTAGGGTTAAACCCGATGCTTTTATGGCGGCACAAAACGCTGGCGACTCGGTTCCGTGTAATTGAACAGCTTGCATCCCGTATAAATAGGAAAATTCTAAAACTTCACTTTCAGTTGCATTTACAAATACGCCTGTTTTTATAATTTGGTTAGGTACCGATTTTAAAACATTTTTATCAAAATCTAAACCTACAAAACGTTTAGATGGTGGGTAAAAAATAAAACCCATAAAGTTAGGTTGCAAGCCGCATAGTTGCGCTATGTTATCGGCATATTTCATCCCACAAACTTTTATTTTTAAGGCTTTCGCAGATGATGGTTGCATACTTAAATAGCTAATAATCTGTTAAAACTATTTTTAGCATTACCATTTATCAACGCTTCTTCGGCTAAATAAAAACAATCGGCAAAAGTTTTTTCTTTCTCAATAGTTTGTATAGCAAGTGCAGCATTACACAGTACTACATTGTTTTGTTGAGCGGTGGCGGTATTATTTAAAACATCATTAAAAATTTGTGCGCCTTCAGCAACGGTGCTACCACCCGCTATGCTGGTGGGGTTAATTTTATCAAAACCCACATCCTCCATAGTATAAATAAGTTCGCCTTTATTCGAAAATGTTTTAAAATCGGAAGTCATTGATATTTCATCGTAGCCATCTAAAGCATGTACAATGGTATAATTTTTGTTGCTTTGCTGATATATATAAGCATATAACCTTGCCAATTCTAAACTAAAAACACCCACCATTTGATTTTTAGGTTGTAATGGGTTTACCATTGGTCCTAGCATATTAAAAAAGGTTTTTACCCCTAATTCTTTACGAATAGGTGCTACGGTTTTCATAGCTGGGTGAAAAAGTGGGGCGTGTAAAAAACAAATACCCGCTTCGGCTAAGCTTTGGTTTAATACTGTTTCATCATTGGTAAATTTATAACCCAAATATTCCATCACATTAGACGACCCACAACCAGATGACACGCCATAATTACCGTGTTTGGCAACTTTATAACCTGCCCCAGCTACCACAAACGATGCTAAGGTCGAAATATTAAAAGTGTCTTTACCATCGCCACCTGTACCACATAAATCAATTAAATTATATTCTGTCGATACTTTTATGGGCAAACAAAGTGCTAACATAGCATCTTTAAAGCCAGTTAGCTCTTCAACCGTTATGGTACGCATGCAGTAAGCAGTCATAAATGCGGCTACCTGTAAGCTGTTAAATTTACCTTCGGCAATGTGTGTTAAAATTTCTTTGGATTCGCTTACACTAAAAGTTTTTTGACTAAATAAATGATTTAATATATGTTTCATTATAAGGTTTTTGATTTGTTATAATTTGACGTCAAATTTGATTTCAAATTAAGTTTTGGCTAATTATATTCTTTAAAATTATTTCACAAAATTATGTTTTGATTTTAATATTTTAATACCGAGTTTCAAAAATTTAATTTTTACCCCACCTATAGGATATGTTTTCGAAGCCCGACAAATCTAAAACTCGGTTTACTACCGTTTCAGCAAGTTCGACTATTGTGGTAGGTTTATGGTAAAATGAAGGTACAGCAGGGCAAATAATTCCGCCAGCTTCGGTAATAGTTTTCATATTGTTAATATGTATAAGGTTTAAAGGCGTTTCGCGGGCAACCAAAATAAGTTTACGCCTTTCTTTTAAAATTACATCAGCTGCTCTGGTAAGTAAATCATCGGATAAACCACCTGCAATGCGTCCCATTGTTCCCATAGAACATGGTATTACAATCATTGTTTCGTACTGTGCCGAACCTGACGCAAATGGAGCCATAAAATTACTTTTATCGTAAAATTTAAAACCTAAATTTTCATAGCTGCTGTCATCTAATTCGTATCGCCACACATCTTTGGCATTATCCGACATTATTATTCCTACATCCTCTATTTGGTTGGCTAGTGCTAGTAATTTTTCGAGTAATATTTTGGCATAAATGGCACCACTGGCTCCTGTTATTGCAACAATAATTTTTTTTGGCTTCATATATATTAAAATGAAATAGGTATTAGTTTAATAAAAAAAGGGCCGAATAACAAGTATTCGACCCTACATCTACCTATGAAAAACATGCCCTTGAGAGGGCGATACAAATATAGAATTAAATTATATGTTTAAACAAATTATTTTTAAAATAATTTTATATTTTTTAAAAATTTGTATATATCAATGTAAGTGTTATATAATCAGGTTAATAGTTTTTAAAAAGATTATATAAATAATTAATTGCTGTGTTCAAGTAATAAGTGCAACACTTACCTTTAGTTGTAAAAATACTTCATTAGGAGTTAAATAACCAAATTTTCTTACTGGTCTGTTATTTATTTCATTTTCAACTCGTTTAATTTCTTCTAAATCAATGATATTAAAGTCTGTTTTTTTAGGGAAGAACCTTCTAATGACCCCGTTTCTATTTTCAATTGTACCTTTATCTTGTGAGGTATAAGGTCTGGTAAAATAGGTATTGATTTTCAGTGCTGCTGCAATTTTCTCATGCTGAGAGAAAGCCTGGTCGTTATCAAAAGTCATGGTTTTTAGTGGCGGTTTTTCTCTCATTCTTTCTATGATCTTATTTGTGATGATTGTGGAGTTTTTGCTTTCTAATTTGTCTATTGTGGTAATTAAAGTAGCTCTGTCTACAGTAATTAATAAAGCTGATTTGTGATCTTTGCCCATAATTAAATCTACTTCAACATCACCAGACCGTCTTCTTTTTTCAACTATTTTAGGTCTGTACTCTATAGATACTCTATTTGGTATCAAACCTCTGGTATCTTTGTAATTACCACGTTTACGCCTTCTTTTACCATGTTTTAACTGTTTATACAGTTGCTTATATGCTTTGTTGTCTTTTTGATTGGTATGTTTACAATGCCAAATGAATTGATAAATACATTCATGACTTACCCCCTTTACTTTGTCTTTTACCCACTGAGCTGCTATAAACTCTGGGCTATATTTTTTGTCCACCATCCACTCTTTGGCCTGTTGCTTTAGGTCATCAGTAAAGGTGGTGTGTTTAAGCTTTTCGATATGCCTGTTTTTGGTTTTCTTTTGGGCGTTGAGGGCAACATAGTTTTTAGCTCCTTTCCCTCTTTTGGGAATGTTACGTTTCAACTCTCTACTAATAGTGCTCCTATGAACGCCTATCAAAGCCGCAATTTCTGTTTGGTTTTTTCCCACTTTTAGATATGAAGCAATCTCGTACCTTTGTGCTAGGGTAAGCTGACAGTATTTCTTTTTCATTCGTAAAGTCAAAGGTAGTATTGTCAGCCAAAACCCTTTGGGAACTTCGTTTCGCTACGCTTCACTTAGTTCCCAAAGGGTTTAATGCCTGTTGCACTTATTACTTGAACTTACAATTGAATAGTTTTAGGTAAAAACATAATAAAGAGCATGATAAATGTAATATTATATGGATTATAATTTGTAAAAAATTTCACTTAAAGTTGAATAAAAAAGTTTTATTGTATAAAAACAATTAGTGAAATATTAATATTATTTTGGTTTTTTTTGGTTTTGATATTTTTTTGCTTGATTGCAAAACCTATTAATAAATACGATAAATGGATTTGAGGAACAACTATTGGCTAGCAAAAATGACCAGTATATTTATTGTACACAAGTTTGATACTCATGGAAACAAATAAATTGAACTCATTAAATACCACAAAAAAACCTTTTAAATTAATTTACATAAATTTTTAATTATAAAAATTATGGGTGCAAATTATATTCTTACCTTATAGATTATGTAAATAAAAAAGTGTAATTGAAGAGTTTATGTTTTTTTATTTTTTTAAATTATTAACTAAAATTGTATTTGAATCTACATTTTTGAACTAAAATATATTAGTATTAATAATTAAGTACTTGATTTTAAATATATTAAATAATTTAATAAATATTATACTTATGTATGTTTATAGTTAAAAAATAGTTTATATTATAAACATAATTCTAGTAGATTTGCAAATCTAATGTTTTACTAAAATTAATTTATTTAAAGTGAAATAAATTAAGAGAATAAGTAAAATAATTAAATTAATTAACTCTATTATAAAATATGAAAAAAGTTTACTTCCACTTTGTTATAATATCAATTATTTTATTTTGTTTTTTATTTTCCAACACTACTTTTGCTATAAACACGAATCCATCAAAGATTTATAAACCATTAAATAATTCTTATTTAAAAAAAGAATCGTTATTAAATCCCTTTCATAATAATGGCATTGTTTTCCCGATTATTACAAATTCATCGATAATACCTAACCTAAAAGTTAATCAAACTGCTAATTACACATTTTCGTATCAAGTAAGCAATACAAAAAATGTACCCGCTAACTCTTATGTATGGGTTGATTTTGATAATAACGGAATATATACAGCTGATGAAGCAATTGAAACCACTATTCCAGCTAATGCTGTAAATTTTAATGTAAATGTAAATTATCCTAATGCTAGTTTTATAAATAAGCTTGTAATTGGCACACTTAATATAAAATTCACCACCACCACATCTACACTTATTGATAATTTATTAACTACAAATATTGATGAAAGAAGTACAAGCCTAGGTACCGATGGCGAAACTGAAATGTTTTCAGATAAAACGATATCAGGTATTGCAATATCTGGTAGTGTTTTCATTGATGGAAATGGAATAACCGACGGTATTATTTTTGGTACAAGTTTAGGTATTATTGAAGGAATACCTTTAAACGCATATTTGCTAGATAATACAAATACCATAATTTCCAAAACAGTGTTTTCTTTAGGTGGGAGTTATAAATTTGAAAACTTATACAAAGGCAATTATACGATTGCAATTTCGCTTAACGATTACCTTATTGGAACTCCATTAGCTTCAATAGTATCTAATTTTCCTATAGGATGGAATTTAGCAGGCGAATCTCATGGCAGTATAGGAAATTTACCACTAGGTATTGAACCAGGCATACCAAATATGCAAATCCCGATAGTAACACAAACAGCACCTGGTGGAACCGATATATTTGGAGTAAATTTTGCTCTAAATAGAACCCCAGTTGCTTTTAATGATGAGATTTCGACGCCAATTAATACACCTATAATTGATTGTAATTTGGTGGCTAACGATAATGACCCCGATGGTAATCAAACTATTGACAAAACAACAATTTTACTAATAGACCCTTTCGACAATATAAAAAAAACAAATGTAGTATTGCCTGGTAGTGGTGAATTTGCTGTTGATGCTACTGGGGCAGTAAGTTTTGTACCAGAGAATAATTTTTTAGGTGTAGCACCAGTAATTTCATATACCGTTAAAGATAGAGGCGGCATAGAAAGTAATGTAGGAATTATAAAAGTAGTAGTTAAGCCAGTTGGTGTTAATGATGTTAGAATATTAGATTCAGAAGTGCCATCAGTAACTATTAATATTTTAGCTAATGATGGTATAAGTGGTATTTTAGCCGCACCAGCCGAAACATTTTCGAACCCAATTGATGCGACTATTGTAGCCAATCCTAACGGAGATATTACATTTGTATTTCCACCAAATCAAATTGTTCCTAACACCTATGTTTATACCTATGTATTAAAAACTGCCGATGGTGTTTTTTCAGACCCTATAACGGTAACAATTATTGTAGCCTACAGCCCAGCTATAACTTTAACTAAAAATGCAGTTTTTAATGATGTTAATAATGATGGCTTGGCACAATCAGGCGAAACCATTACTTACAGTTTTAGCGTAACCAATACAGGCAATGCACCAGTTATAAATATTACCGTAAGCGACCCAAAAATTAACTTATTAAATGCTGTTATTTTACCCAATCCTCTACTACCAGGACAAACAGGAAATTTAATAATTACACCCAATATTTATACCATAACGCCTGCCGATATACTTGCTGGTGAAGTTTTAAATACAGCAACAGCCACTGGATTAGAGCCTGTTACAAATATAACTGTAAATTCTACGTCAAATGCGATAGTAATTTTTCCAGTTTTAACTATCAAATTAGTTAAAACCAGCAGAATTATTGATGTAAATAATAACGGTTTTACCGATGAAGGCGACAAAATTGAATATATATTTACTGTAACCAATACTGGTACAATACCTGTAATAAATATAGGAATAACCGACCCTAAAATTGGTTTAGTAAATGTACCAATTACACCAACAACCCTTGCACCTGGGCAGGTTGGCGAATTAATTTCTGCAAGTACTTACACTATTACCCAAGCCGATATTATCAAGGGCTTTGTATCAAATATAGCTACAGCCGATGGAACAAATGCACAAAATACGCCTGTAACTGCAACATCCGAAAACGGTAACCCTACTACTACTATTGATCCTGATTGCCCAACATGTACCATTACCGAAATTGTAAAGAAATCTGAAATTTCGTTGGTAAAAACAAATGTATTTAACGATACCAATAGCGATGGATTTGCGCAAGCAGGCGAAACAATTACCTATACTTTTACAGTTCAAAATATTGGAAACGTTACTATCAATAATATATCTATTATTGATGATAAATTAGGAATGATTAATGTGCCTATTAATCCAGCTAATTTAGCACCAACTTTAATAGGTACTTATAGCATTAATTATATACTTACACAAGCAAATATTGATGCGGGTAATTTATCAAATACTGCAATTGCAAATGGCACCGATCCATCAAATGTTGCTGTTGCCGATACCTCGGGCACTAGTTTATCAAATAACTCTCCTACCATTATTGTATTTCCTAAAACCCTTGGCATAAGTTTGGTAAAAGCCAGCACTATTACTGATGTTAATAATAATGGCTTAAACGATGTAGGCGATATTGTAAACTACACATTTACAGTTATTAATACTGGAAATGTTACATTAACTAACATTACCTTAACCGATAATAATGCTGCCTTAACTGGCGGGCCAATATTATCTTTAAGTCCACAAGTTGTTGATAATACCACTTTTACAGGAACATATATTATAACACAGGCTGATGCAGAAAGAGGGTTTATTTATAACATAGCTACAACTAAAGCATCATCGCCCAATAATGTAGATGACGTAACGGTAACATCTACCAACGGTAACACCTCCAATCCTACCGATATTATTGATCCGCTTTGCCCAACTTGTACCATTACCCCGATAATACAAATAAGTAAAATTGCATTAGTTAAAAAAGTTACCAATGTAGGTACTGGTGTAAACGGTACTTTTTTGGTCGGCGATGTTATAAATTATTCGTTCACAATTACTAATGTGGGCAACTTAACGTTAAATTCAATTGTATTAACCGACCCATTATTTATACTATCTAATATACCGTTATCGGCTAATACCCTATTACCAAATGCTAGTATTGTAGCTACTGGTGCATATACAATAACAGCCGCCAACGCTTTAGCTGGCGAGGTAATAAACCAAGCTACGGTTACAGCATTAGATCCTAAAAATATAGTAGTAGAAGATAAATCGGGTTCGGGCACAAATGCCGATGATTTTACCATTACTATATTGGCCAAACCACCTAATGCGATAAATGATGCGGCATTATTTAAACAAAATACCACTGTAATTATTAATGTTTTACAAAACGATATAGGTGTAAGTAGCCCATTGGTAGTTACTTCAATATCTATAATTACTCCACCACTTCACGGTAATTTGGTAATTAATACAAATGGAACAATAAGCTATACACCTAACCAAAACTATAAAGGTGCCGATGTATTTACTTATACTGTAAAAGATGTAAACGGACTTACTTCAAATACGGCAACAGTTTCGCTAACAGTTGGCGCAACAATACCTGAAGCAGTTGATGATAATGCCAAAACTGAGTTAAATAAAGAAATAAAAATTGATATTATAGCCAACGATATACCTGATGGCTCGCCTTTAAATGTTAATACAGTAATTTTTACATCCCCAGCAAATGGTAGAATAATCGATAATAAAGATGGTACAATTACTTATACACCAAACCCTAATTTTGCAGGTACAGATGAGTTTAATTATACCGTAAAAGATGAAAATGGAAATATTACTAACTCAGCAATTGTAAAAATTACAGTCGAAGGATTTTTTGTACCCAATGTATTTACACCTAATGGGGATGGTGTAAACGACACTTTCGAGATTGTAGGTTTAGAAAATTATAGCAATGTAGCTTTAGAAGTTTATAACAGATGGGGAAACCAAGTATATAAAAATGCTAATTATAAAAACCAATGGATTGCAGATGGCTTAAATGAAGGAACTTATTATTATATAATTAAGTTAAATAGTTTAACTGATTCTAAAATTTTGAAGGGTTGGGTACTTATCAAGCGTTAATCGGTTATTCAAAAACTATCTTAATTAAAATATTTAAAATGCAAAAAACAAAAATAAATATAATCATCATAGTATTATTAATTGCAGGATATGGAACAGCAAAAGCGCAACAAAACATACAGTTTACACAATACATGTTTAATTCGTTAAGCGTAAACCCTGCTTATGCTGGTTATAAAGAAGAATGGTTTGCCCAAACAGCTTTACGAAACCAATGGGTTGGTATTGATGGCGCACCTAGAACTGGGTCGGTATCTATTGATGGTATTTTAGATCCAGTTGCAAAAAAAATGGGTGTTGGCTTACAGCTTACCGCCGATAAACTTGGTCCACAATCATCCGTATCGGCTTATTTTAACTACTCCTACCGCTTGCAACTTGATGCCGAAGATACCAAAAGATTAAGCTTTGGTTTAGGTGTAGGGATGACAAATTATAGCTTAAACGGAGGGTTATTAAACCCTGTTAATATAAATGACAGTCAAATACCTAACAATCAATTTAGTAATTTTATACCCGATGCTAGGATTGGCATTTACTACAATACGGCAAAATTTTATGCTGGCTTATCCGTTACCGATTTATTTTCGGGTGATAGATCAACCAATTTTTTTGACTGGAATTCGGTAAGTTTTGAAAACGTTAAGCGAAAGCGACATTTGTACTTAATATTAGGAATGTTAAATACCATTACGGATGATTTTAAACTACGCCCAAGTTTATTAATTAAAAGCGATTTTAGTGGCCCTACTAGTTTAGATATTAATACAATGGCTATATTTAAAGATAGATTTTGGTTTGGCGGTTCGTACCGAACAAGTATAAATATTGAAAACAGTAATTTTGCACAAGGTCAAGAAGTTACTACCGTAAATTCGGTATCAGCCGTTACACAATTTTTTGCAACCGATCAGCTAAGAATAGGATATTCATACGATTTTACCCTAAATGGACTTAGAAACCAACAAAGTGGTTCGCATGAGTTTACTTTAGGATTTACTATACCTGGCCGTACAAAACGAATTATAAATCCTCGTTACTTCTAATTTTAATTCAAATTAAAAAATAATTAAATCATAATATATGAATAAAGTATACATCCTAATTTTATTAAGTATTTACTTTGGTTTCACTAACTCATTAGTTTATGGGCAGGAAGATAATCTTTTACAAAAAAAAGCTGATAACTTTTATGCTACCTATAATTATAAAATAGCAAGCAATATGTATCTTAAATTGATAGAATTAGAAAAAAATAAAACTAAAAACTTAGTTAATTTGGCCGATTGTTATGTTAAAATGAACAATATCGATGCAGCGAAAAAAACCTACACACAATTAATTTCATCGGCAGATAATCCGCAAATTTTTTTAGCAAAATATGCAGATATACTTAAATTAAATGGAGATTATGATGAGGCGAAAACCAATTACGAAGCTTATATTTCACAAACTGGAGATGCTAAATCGGTAGCTAATAGTTTAGCAGGTTGCGACTCGGCAATACTTTGGATAAAATCGCCTACCAAGGATATAATTAATTCTCAAAACAATGTAAATACAAAATTATCGGAATTTGGTTTATTTATGGGAGATAAAAAAATGTTTTTTGTTGCCGAACAACTAGACACTAATTATATTGATAAAGTTAATAAGTTAAAAAATAATACTTATTACCGAATTTTTAATACTACAAATAATGATACTACTAAAAATTTATTAAAACCAACTATAGATAGGCTACCTTACAATAAAGAAAAATTTCATACTGGGCCTTTAATTATAAATAAAGCAAATGATACATATTTTGTAACACAAACTTTTGGTGGTAGTAAAAGTGAACGCTCGACTGAAAATAAAATAAAATATAAAACAAAAAATCTAGAATTATATATTTTTAAGATAAAAAACGGCGTATGGATAGATGAGCCTTTCCCTTATAATAACGTAAAAAAATACTCCTTAGGTTTGGCAGCATTAAGTAGCGATGAAAAAATACTATATTTTGTTTCGGATATGCCAGGAGGATTTGGAGGTACAGATATTTGGTACAGCGAATTGCAGGGCGATAACAAATGGGGACAACCACATAATGCTGGTTCACAAATCAACACAATAGAAAATGAAATATTTCCTACAATAAACTCAAACGATACACTTTATTTTGCTAGCAGTGGCCATGTAGGAATGGGTGGATTAGATATTTTTAAAGTTATTGGCAACAAAAATACTTGGTCGACTCCTTTAAATCTAAAATATCCTATAAACTCGTCAGGCGATGATTTTTCATATACCTCAAAAAAAATATCTGCCGATACTACAATAGGTTACATATCATCGAACCGTATTGGTGGTGCAGGAAGCGATGATATATACAGTTTTATCAACATTAAACCTAAACCACCTGTATTTGCTGTTAAAGGAAAATTTTTGAAAAAACCTACACAAATTGTTTTACCAGGTGTAACAATTAGTATTTACGAAAATGATGTTAAAATTGTTGATAATGCTATACCTAATGCCGATGGTAGCTACTTTTTTAATTTAAAAGGAGAAACTGATTATGCATTACTAGCTAAAAAGGAGCGGTATCAATCAGATTCGGTACTTGTTTCTACAAAGGGTTTGTTAAAATCAAAAACATTTGAAATTAATTTATCCTTAGATTCCTTGTTTCAAATTAATAAGATTATAGGTATAACAAATATTTATTATGATTTTGATAAAGATTCTATCCGAACCGATGCTGCAAAAATTTTAGATGGTGTGGTACGTACCATGTTAGATAATCCTAGCTTAGAAATAGAGCTTCGTTCACATACCGATACTAGGGGAATTGATAAATATAACCTAGAACTATCTCAACGCCGAGCAACATCGGCAGTAAATTATATTGTTAAACGTGGTATTAAAGCCAACCGTATTATTGCCGAAGGTTATGGAGAAAGCCTTTTAGTAAATGGTTGTAAAAACGACGTGGAGTGTACCGAAGAACAGCACCAAGCAAATAGACGTACCGATTTTAGAATACTTAAATATTAGTGTTTGTGAATTAAAACAATGCTTTTTGATAATATTTAGAGACCAATTATTAATTTAATTTTTAAAATTTTTAGGCATTTCCTTACTTATATTCAAGTAATAAATACAACGGCATTTATTACTTGAATTTAAGTACTAAAAGTATTGTACAAGGAAATTAAATACTAAATTTTAATGACTTTACAACGCCATAAAATAAGTTGTAAAACTTTTAAAGTCATCAAATTTTATGACATATTCCTCTGTTTTACCGAAACCATAAGTCAAAAAAACAAATGGTATTCCAGCCAATTTACTCTCCACACTATCTGTTTCAGTATCTCCAATATAAATAGGATTTTTAAGCCCATGCTTTTGTACAAGCAAATTCATGTTGTAGTTTTTAGATTTTGAATTAAATCCATGCGCAATGTGATCGGTAATTAAAGAGTCAATTTCAGCCCATTTTATAAACTGTTTAATAGTTTGTTCGGGGCAATTGCTCAATATAAATAGTTTATATTTTTTAGAAAGTTTAGCTAAACCTTCTACAACGTTAGAGTAGAGTATTCCCCCTTTTATAGGTAACACCTCATTTTGAATATTTACTATATCCTTAAATATTTCCTCAGCTACAGCTATATCTTCATTCTTAAAAAAATGGTTAATTACTTTTTGTTTTTCCAATCCCATCATACCAAAAAGCTCATCTCTATTAGTTTGTCGTTGTAGTTTTGATTTTCTTAAAGCCTCATTCCAACAATAAAGATATGTGTCTAAAGCGTCCCAAAGTGTGCCATCCATATCAAATATTAAACTATCGGGTTTTTCGTTTAGCATAGGAGTAAATATATTGAATAGCTTTTTAAATCAAGATTATTGTGTAAGATTAATTATTGAAAATGAATACAGATTCGAATATTTTATAGGATATTTAAAGGTAAAAATGAACTTTAAATAATTTAATGCCGTTTATAAACTATAATATTTGAATTTGTTTAAGCTGAGCATATTGAGACACACCCTATTTAATTAAAATAACTATTTGCAAAAAAAATTTTTAAGCTTACTTTTTACCTTTAAACAGCCTAAAATTTTATTAAATAAACTAAGATTATTTAATAAAAATGCAAATTTTTAATTAACTGTAGTACCACAATTAATTAAAATATTTTAATAATGAATAAATAATTATTAAAAAAATTAACTAAGTTTATTTTTTATTAAAAACATACATGAAATAAAATTTAGATAATTTGTCCACAAAATTTATTTAAATAGGATGAAACAATAAAACAATAATAACCCCTTTAACTATTTTAACACAATACCATGTAACCTAATTTATAAATTTTAAGTATTTATTTAATTATGGCTAATTAATATTTAATGTTTCAAATCAATCAAAAAAAAATGCGCAAAATATCTTTTCTTTCTTTACTTTTTTCAATAATTGTTTTTACTGCTTTTGCACAACATAAATTAATAAATTATGTTGATCCATTTATTGGAACAGGCGGTCATGGGCACACTTATCCTGGTGCTACTGTGCCATTTGGTATGGTACAACTCAGTCCCGATAATGGTACGCAAGGTTGGGATTGGAGCAGTGGTTACCATTATAGCGACTCTACAATATCTGGCTTTAGCCACACACATTTAAGCGGAACAGGTATTGGTGATTGGTGCGATATTTCGGTTATGCCATTAACTAGTGAAATATTTAAACAAGCAAAGTTTAAACATAGCGATGAAAATGCAAGTCCTGGTTATTACAAAGTTAAAATGGACAATGGTATAACAGCCGCATTTACTACTACCGAACGGTGTGGATTGCATCAATATACTTTCCCTGTAAATAGTGCGCCTGTAATTCAATTCGATTTGGGTTTTCATATAAATTGGGATAGCCCTACCGATACATATATTGAAATTTTAAATGACAGTACCATAGTTGGTTATAGGATATCAACAGGTTGGGCAAAAAATCAAAAAGTATATTTTGCTGCCCGAACTTCTCAAAAATTTTCTAGCTATTCTTTGTTTGCCAATAATAAAATATTTGTTGGTAAAGAAGTGAATAATGCTTTAACTAAAGTACAGTTGAGTTTTAAAGACGCCGCGGGTAAAACGATATTGTTGAAAGTAGCACTATCAAATACTAGTACGCAAAAAGCGATTTTGGCTTTACAGGAAATTAAAAACTGGAATTTTAATTCGGTAAAAGCAAAAGCAGAAAATGAATGGGAGATAGAATTATCTAAATTTAAAATTACAACCAAAGATTTAGCCTTAAAAAGAACTTTTTATACCGCACTTTACCATACCTGTTTGGCACCCGTTTTATATTCCGATGCCGATGGTGAATATCAAAACGCAAAAAACGAATTTATAAAACCAAAAAATAACAGACAAAAATATACAGTTTATTCACTATGGGATACTTTTAGAGCATTAAACCCATTATTTACAATTACTCAGCCCAAGCGTTATCCCGACATTTTAAACAGTATGTTAAGCTTTTATGATGAAAATGGGTTATTATCCGTATGGGATTTAAGTACTTGGGAAACAAACACCATGACAGGTTACCATGCTGTGCCTGTACTGGCCGATGCTATTTTAAAAAATATCCCTGGTTTTAATGTAGCAAAGGCTTACGAAGCCATGAAAAAAAGTGCTAATCAAACTATTAGAGGTGTACCAGATTACATAAAATACGGATATTTACCCCAAGATAAAGGAGGTTGGAGTGTTACTGTAACCCTCGAATATGCGTTTGATGATTATTGTATTGCCCAAGTAGCCAAAAAGTTGAATAACGTAAAAGATTATGATTTATATTTAAAAAGAGCACTCTCCTACACTAAATTATTCGACCCTGTTACGGGTTTCATTAGAGCAAGAAATAGCGATGGTAAATTTACACTTCCCTTCGACCCTTATTTTTCGGAACATAATGATAAAGCCGAATACATAGAAGGAAATGCTTGGCAACATTCATTCTTTGTACCGCATGATCCGCAAGGATTAGCCAAATTACATGGTGGCAGAATAAATTTTGTAAAAAAATTAGATTCTTTATTCACAGTAAGCTCGGTAATTAAAGGTAAAAATAGCTCTCCCGATGTAAGCGGAATGATTGGTCAGTATGCACATGGCAACGAACCTAGCCACCATATTCCATTTTTATATAGTTATGTAGGATTTTCTTGGAAAACACAAGATAAGGTAAGAATGATTTTAGATTCGATGTACCACGATAAGCCCGATGGTTATTCAGGCAATGAAGATTGTGGACAAATGAGCGCTTGGTTTGTTTGGAATGCCGCTGGCTTTTATCCAGCCAACCCAGTTAGTGGCGAATATGTATTTGGTAGCCCGCTTGTTGATGCAGTAGCTATCAGTTTACCTAATGGAAAAAAACTGAAAATTATTGCCTTAAATAACAGCAAAATCAATAAATATATTCAAAAAATAACCCTAAATGGTTTACCTTATTCAAAAACTTTTATCAGTCATATAAGTCTTTTGAAAGGTGGCCAACTAACTTTTACAATGGGCAGTTTACCCAACAAAAATTTTGGAAAACTAGCCAAAGACTGGCCAACATCTCAAAATAGATTCATAGAGTAATTTGTGTTAAAAACGCAATTATTTACAATCTCTTGTTTATAAATTTTTTAATCGCTAAAAAAACATAATAATAAATGTTCCTTTTAGGTTAATAAATAATAATATTTTTAAATATTTTAAAAAAGTTTTTAATAATTTTAAAAAAGTTATATATTTACATTCGAGAATATAATAAATGGGAATTTTAAAATTTATGCACTATTATATAATTTGTTTTTCAATATTGATAGCAAATGTATGTTTTGCTCAAAAAAAAGTAAATACCCAATTGGTAATATTTGGAGGTGGTGCAAGTGGTACAACAGCAGCTATACAGGCAAGCAGAATGGGTGTTAAAACTATACTTATTCAAGAAACTGATTGGCTAGGTGGTATGCTAACCTCGGCAGGTGTATCTGCAATTGATGGAAACCATAATTTGCCATCGGGTTTATGGGCCGAGTTTCGTGAAAATTTATATCAACATTATGGTGGTGCCAAACAAGTAGAAACAGGTTGGGTTAGTAACACTTTATTTGAACCATCGGTAGGTAACAAAATTTTGAAGGCCATGGCTAGAAACGCTAACCTTACTATTTTATACAATAGCAGCTGGCAAAAAGTATCTAAGAAAAATAAAGATTGGCAATCGGAAGTAATCCAAAACGGTAAAAAATTAGTAATAAATTCAAAATTAATTGTAGATGCTACCGAACTTGGCGATATAATGGCTTATTTAAAAATTCCTTATCGCTTAGGTATGGATAGCCAACTAGATACCAAAGAATCATTTGCTCCGCAACAAGCCAATAATATTGTACAAGATATTACTTATGTAGTTACATTAAAAGATTTTGGCAAGGGTGCCGATAAAACTATCGCAAAACCATCGGGTTACAACCCTAAAGAATTTGCTTGCGCTTGTGCTGATACTTTGTTAAGTAAAAAGGAAAAGCCCGACTGTGATAAAATGCTAAATTATGGCAAATTGCCAAATAATAAGTATATGATTAACTGGCCAAAATGTGGCAACGATATTTATTTAAACATTATTGAACTCAATAAAAAAGACCGTTTATTAGCTTTAGAAAAAGCAAAATTACATAGCCTAGGGTTTATTTATTATATCCAAACGGTTTTAGGTTATAAAAATTTAGGTCTTGCCGATGATGAATATCCTACCAAAGATAAACTCCCATATATACCCTATCATCGCGAAAGCAGAAGAGTAAAAGGCTTGGTTACCTTAACCGTAAATGATTTAATAAACCCTTACCAACAAGAAAATAAATTATACCGTACAGGTATTGCAGTAGGCGATTATCCTATTGATCATCACCATGTAAAAAATCAGGATGCACCAAAAATAGAATTTATCGATATTAAAATACCCTCTTATTCTATCCCAGTAGGTGCATTAATTCCAAAAAATACAAAAGGCATTTTAATAGCCGAAAAAAGTATAAGTGTAAGTAATATTGTGGCAGGCACCACAAGGTTACAGCCAGTAGTTTTGTTAATAGGGCAAGCGGTTGGTGCTTTGGCAGCAATTGCCATTAAAAATAATCAAAATCCTTCCGATGTAAATATTAGAGAAGTACAACAAGCGCTTTTAAATAGCAAAGCCTATCTTTTACCATATATAGATGTGAAGCCAAGCGATAAGCACTTTGAAGCCATACAAAAAATTGGTGTAACAGGTATTTTAGTTGGAAAAGGAAAACCCAATAAATGGGCTAACCAAACTTGGTTTTATCCAGATTCTTCTATAAAAACTGCAGAATTTATTCGAAATTTTAAAACATTTATGCCTATAGAATTTTCGAGTAATAATGAAAATTTAACTGTGGCTGATTTTTTTTCAATAATTGAAATAGTTAAACCATCAGCGAATACGTCTTTTACTTGGCAACAAGATATATGGGAAGCTGCTACTTTAAGCAACTTTAACCTTAATAGGCCCATAAAAAAATACGAAGTAGCAGTTTTACTTAACAAAGTTTTAATGCCATTTGAAAGCAAAGCAATTAACTACACAGGTAATTTTATAAACTAAAAAACAACCATATAAAATGCAAAAAAAACCAACATGAAACAATCATTTTAAAATCAACTTCTATCCTTTCTATATTCATTAAGTAAAATGTTTAAAACAGGCAGATAATCAAAAAAATAATTATTAATTAAAATAAAATCATGAAACAAATACTGCTAATTATTTTTTGCTGTTTTTTTATAATAACAGCAAAAGCCCAAAACGTAATTGTTAAAGGCAGATTAATAGATGCTAAAACAAGTGAAGGAATTCCAGGAGCATCTATAAAAGTTGTTAATGCTAATATTTATGCACTTACAGGTGAAAATGGTTCTTTTAGCATTAATGTGCCAAGCAATGCAACACAATTAGAAATTAAAACATTAGGATATATAACTAAAATAGTTACAATTGCCGAGGTAAACAACCAAGAAATACAAATTACTCAAGATTCTAAAAATTTAAACGAAGTAGTAGTTACAGCCTTGGGTATTGAACGTAGCAAAAGATCGCTAGGTTATGCAACACAGGAAATTAAAGGCGAAGATTTAACTGTTGCAAAAGAAGTAAATGTGCTAAATTCATTACAAGGCAGGGTTGCTGGTGCACAAATTTCGCAAGCAGCAACAGGTGTTGGAGGATCATCAAGAGTAATTTTAAGAGGTGTAAACTCTTTAACCGGTACGGATAATAATGCCTTAATTGTTGTTGATGGTATTCCTTTAGACAATAGCAATAGTAGAGCTCCAGGTAGGTTTGGTGGGATAGATTACGGTAGCGGAATTAGCGCTATTAACCCTGATGATATTGAAAGTATTAACGTATTAAAAGGTCCAAATGCAGCAGCATTGTTTGGCGAAAGAGCTAGTGCTGGTGCAATTATGATTACTACTAAAAAAGGAAGTTCGAAAGGATTTGGCGTTACTTTTAACTCCAATACTACCTTTGAAAATCCATTGGTATATCCTGATTTTCAAAATCAATTTGGTCAAGGTGTAAATGGGGTACATCCAGTTGATGCTAATGGACAGGCTTTTATACCAAGAAATATAGAATCGAGCTGGGGGCCACGTATGAACGGACAGCCAGTTAGAGATTGGACTGGTGCAGTAAGACCTTTCAATCCACAGCCAAATAATATTAGTGATTTTTATCAAACTGGTCAAACTTTCAATAATGTGCTTGCTATACAATCAGGTAATGAAAAAGTGCAAACTAGATTTTCACTTGGTCAATTAAATAATAGAGGAATATTGCCTAATAGTACCTTAAACAGAACTTCTTTAAGTTTACGGACAAATGCAAACATAAGTCCTAAATTCTCGGTCGAAGGAAAGTTTAATTATGTACATCAAAAATCATTTAACCGACCAAATTTAACCGACAATCCAGATAACCCTGTAAGTAGTTTTAACAATATGCCACGAAGCATAAATTTAGACGATTTAAGAAATTATGAAGATGCTAATGGAAACCCAGTAACATGGGCACAAACTGGAGTCGATGTTGCTAACGGATTTTTAACCAGTAGAAGACAAAATCCTTTTTGGTCGGTAAATAAAAACACCAACGAAGATGCCATAAATAGAATGGTTGGTTTATTGGCATTAAAATATAAATTAACACCTTGGTTAGATTTCCAATTGCGATCGGGCTTAGATTATAGTTTACAACGCATAGAAGAACGTACGGCAACTCGTACTTTATTTGAAAGTTCGAGAGATAGGGCAAAATATGTGATTACTTCTCATTCGGTAATGGAATCTAATTCCGATTTCTTGTTTTCTGCAAAGAAAGCTATAAATAGAGATTTTACTTTTTCTGGAACTTTTGGTGGTAACATTAGGTATTTTAAGGCAGAAGAAATTGGTGCACAAACAAGCGGTTTAAACGTAGCTAATTTATTTACTATTGCTAATGGCGTGGCTCCTGTTCCATTATATGGGTTCAGAGAATTACAAACCAACTCCCTATACGGTGGAGCACAATTTGGCTATAAGAGCTATTTATACTTAGATTTAACAGGTAGGAACGATTGGTCATCAACACTTTCTAAACAAAACAGATCTTTCTTTTACCCATCAGCTAACTTAAGTTTCGTAGTTTCAGATGCTTTAAAGTTTGAATCTAAAGCAGTAAGTTTTGCAAAATTAAGAGCCTCTGTAGCCGAAGTTGGTGGTGCAGCTAACCCTTACCAAACAGCATTTAATTACGCTTTAGGTTTACCACATACTGGCCAAGGAACTGCGTTTATAAGTAGTCAATTACCTTTTACAGATTTAAAACCTCAAATTACCAGAGCATTAGAATTTGGTGGTGAGATAAAATTTTTAGAAAACCGCATAGGGTTAGATGTTACTTACTATAAAAAGAACACTACTAATCAAATTTTCACTCCTCCAATATCTGCTACTTCTGGGTTTTCATCCAGCTTAATTAATGCAGGTAATGTGCAAAATAGTGGAGTGGAAGTTTTATTAAATTTTACACCAATTGCGGCTAAATCCAGCCTAAAATGGGATATATCTTTTAATTGGGCTGCAAATAGATCAAAAATTATTGCTACAACTGGTGGTGTAGATAATTTCTTTATCGGTAATGATAGAGATATTACCGTTGCAGCTTCGCCCGACAGACCTTTCGGCGATTTTAGAGGGAGAAGATTCAAACGCAATACAGCCGGTCAAGTATTGGTTGGTGCAGATGGATTACCATTCAGAAACGAATTTGACGAAGTAATTGGTAACTATTTACCTAAATGGACAGGTGGAATGATTAATGCAGTTAGATACAAAAATTTTCGCTTTAGTTGTTTAATTGATACTAGGCAAGGTGGCGAGATATTCTCGTTAACAAATGTGTTGGCTTCAAATAATGGTAATGCGAACGCTACTCTAGCAGGTAGAGATGCTTGGTATGCTGGTACAGGTGGTTACTTGGTTGATGGCGTTGTAGATAATGGCGCTGGTGTGTTTACTCAAAACACAACATTTGTAAACCCGCAAGATTACTGGGCTAAAGTAGCCGCACCAGGCCTAGCAATTGCCGAACCTTTTGTTTACGATGCTAGCTTTATAAAATTTAGAGAATTAACTTTAGGTTACACGCTTCCAAAAAAATGGTTGGGCAAAACGTTCGTTAAAGCAGCTACTTTTTCATTGGTAGGTCGTAATTTATTTTTAATACAAAGTAATACACCCGGTTTCGACCCTGATGTGGCTAGTTACGGAATAGGAAATGTACAAAGCATAGAAAACGCCGCTTTCCCAAGTACCAGAAGTTATGGCTTTAACTTAAACATTAGTTTATAATATAATAATGAATGTTATGAAAAATATAAAAAAAGCAATAGTATTATTTGTTGCAATATGCACTTTAGTTGCGTGTAACAAATTCGATGATATGAATGTAGATCCCACCCGAACTACCGATGTTTCGGAAGATTTATTATTTACCAGAGCCTTACGCTATGGTGCATTAGATTGGGATTTTTACCAAATTGGGCAAAATTTACATGCTGATATGTTTACGCAATATTTTGCAAATTTGGCTCCGGGCTTTGGTACCGATAGGTACATAAGCAATCCTGGTTGGATAAGTTCATTTTGGAATACTTATTATTCTAATTTAATTATTAATACGCAAGAAGCCATCAGAAAATCAAGCGACGACCCTTTAAAAAGTAACAAGAAAAATGTGGCTAGAATATGGAGAGCTTGGCTATTTCAACGAGCTACCGATTACTGGGGCGACATACCTTACAGTGAAGCAGGAAGAGGAATTGATGGCTTGAGAACTCCAAAATACGATAGGCAAGAAGATATTTATGCAGATTTAAACAAAGAATTAAAAGAAGCCTCTGCCGAAATAGATTTAAATAAAGTAGTAAAATTTACTGGCCCCGATATAGTTTTTGGTGGCGATTTAATGAAATGGAAAAGATTTGCCAATTCATTAAGGTTAAGATTGGCAATGCGAATGTCTAAAGTAGATCCTGCAAAAGCAAGTGCTATTGTACAAGAAGTTATGTTGCAAAACGAATTGATGACTTCAAATGCCGACAATGCGTTGATGGCAACACAAGCTGCTGGCCAATTTGTAAACAGAAACCCCTTAGCTATTATGGGCCCATGGAACGAGTTTAGAGTTAGTAAAACAATGGTAGATTTGTTGAAAAATTTAAACGATCCCCGTTTAGAGATTTACGCCACTCCAATAACTGCACCTGGCCCAGTTACCTACGTTGGTTTAACTAATGGCTTAAATGCGACCCAACTTGGTCAGCCCGAAAATGCACAAGTTAATTTTTCTGGTATGGGTGCAACAATCAGAGCCGAAGGTGCTCCAATTGATATTATGACTTTTAGCGAAGTAAGCTTTTTAAAAGCAGAAGCTGTTCAAAGAGGTTGGGCATCAGGCAATGCTGCAACATTTTACAACGATGGTATTACATCATCAATAGCTCGTAGAGGAGCCATTACACCAGCAGCAGTTAGTACTTATTTAGCGCAACCTGCCGTTGCATACGACGCAACTTTGCAACAAATAGCTACACAAAAATGGCTAGCTTTATTTCCAAATGGTTTTGAGGGTTGGGCCGAATGGCGCAGAACAGGTTTTCCAGTTTTAACACCCATACCAAACACAGATGGTGAAACTGGAGGAGAAACTCCGCGTAGAGTAATATATCCACCTACCGAAGCAGGTTTAAATTCGGAAGCTTACAAAGCAGCAATAGCCCGACAAGGCCCAGATAGAATGACTACCAGAATTTGGTGGGATAAACTGTAATAAAAAAAATTCAAAAGTTAAAATTTAAAAATCTACTAATTTAGAAATTTGGATTTTAACTTTTTTTTTAGCCTTTAGGTTTTATAATATCATGCTACAAACCCGATTATTAAGCCTTGATGCTTTTCGTGGGATAACCATTTTGGCTATGGTGCTATCAGGCAGTATTGCTTTTGGTAATATAATGCCTGCCTGGATGTATCATGCGCAAGTACCACCACCTAACCATATTTTTAACCCAAATTTAGCAGGTTTAACTTGGGTCGATTTGGTTTTTCCTTTCTTTTTATTCGCAATGGGTGCCGCTTTTCCACTGGCATTACATAAACATAGCTTTAAAACAATATTTTTTAAATTACTTATACGGTATATTTTACTAATATTTTTTGCCTTATTATTTACCCATGCAAAATTTTGGGTTTTGAGCAATAACGCTGGGGTAAAAGAATATTTTTTATCCATCGCTGGTTTTGCACTCTTATTTTTAATATACAGTAATTGGCAATTTTATCTTACTAAAACACAATCGCTACAATTAAAGCTTACAGGGTTGGCAATTGCATTAAGTTTTTTCTATTTATTCCCTTTCCCTTACGGGGATTTTAGCCTCAATAAGACTGATATAATTATTTTGGTATTGGCCAATATGGCATTTTTTGGTTCGTTAATTTGGTATGCAACACGCAATACGCCATTACTACGGTTAGGTATTTTACCAATTATTATGGCTGTATTTTTAGCACAATATGCTACAGAAAGTTTTAATAGTATGCTATATAAATGGTCGCCATTATCTAGCATATATCAATTTAATTATCTTAAATATCTGTTTATAGTTATACCCGGCACTTTTGCTGGCGATTGGCTATTATCTTACCAAAAAATAGATTTTAAAATTATCCCACAAAAAAAAATCTTAGCTTTTATAGCTATTATAAATGTTTTAATACTTGTTTTAAACCTTTGGGGATTGTTTAGCCGATATTTGGCAATAAACCTAGTATTAAATGTGGTTTTAATGGGGATGCAATTTTATCTCATTAATCGCTTGAAAGCTAAAGCACAAAAAAGTTTTTATATTAAATTTTTAAGTGCCGGCATTTACTTATTAATTTTAGGTTTATTTTTCGAAGCTTTTGAAGGTGGGATAAAAAAAGACAATGCCACCTTTAGTTATTATTTTGTAACTGCGGGGCTAAGTTTTTTAACATTGTTAAGTTTTATAATTATAGAGCAACTTCAAGTTTTTAAACCGTTTTTAAACTTTTTTGCTGCCAATGGTAAAAACCCAATGATAGCTTATACCGCAGGTGCACTTTTTATAATGCCATTATTACAATTAACACAAACCCAACAATACTTAAATTTATTAAATTACAATTGGGCAACTGGCTTTTTAAAAGGTCTAATTTTTACAGCTTTGGTTTCAATTGTTACACTTTTTTTTACGCGTATAAAACTTTTTTGGAAAACATAACATGTCTCAAAACATAACAGCTCAAAAAAATCCCATGTATTGGATTCCTTCTACTTGGTTTGCAATGGGTTTACCCTTTGTTGCACTTGCTGCTTCTAGTGCCATTATGTACAAAAATTTAGGTATTTCCGATTCTAAAATTGCTTTTTGGACTTCACTAATTATGCTGCCTTGGACATTAAAACCATTGTGGGGGCCATTTTTGGAGATGTATAAAACCCGAAAGTTTTTTGTTTATACTACACAAGTTTTAACAGGCTTATTGTTTGGTTTGGTAGGATTATCCTTACAATTAGATAACTTTTTTAGCGTATCAATCGCCATTTTGGCCATTATCGCACTAAGTGCATCAACACACGATATTGCTGCCGATGGTGTTTACTTAAACGAATTAAACACAAAATCGCAAGCCAAATATGTGGGTTGGCAAGGGGCATTTTATAATATAGCCAAGGTTTTTTCGGGTGGCGTTTTGGTGTACATGGCAGGTGAACTCGAAAAAAAGTTGGGCATTGCCAACGCTTGGATGGTAGTAATGTTTGCCTACGGAATTATTATGTTGCTTTTGGGTTTCTACAACATGAAAATGCTCCCCGAAAGCGAAAAGGCTCAAACGGTAAATTCGGCTAAAGAGAGTTTTAACACACTTAAAGATGTAATTATTACTTTTTTTCAGAAAAAAAACATTTGGTTTAGCCTAGCATTTATTGTTTTTTACCGCTTTGCCGAAGGGCAAGCCATAAAAATTACTCCCTTGTTTTTTAAAGCTAGCCGAGCCACTGGTGGTTTAGGTTTAACAACTTCACAAATTGGCATTGTTTATGGAGTTTTTGGTGCTATTGCCTTTGTTTTAGGTTCTTTAGCTGCAGGGTATTTTGTGTCGAACAAAGGGCTAACTAAAAAAACGCTATTAATTTTATGCGCTTTTTTTAACATTCCATTTGTAGCTTACGCATTTTTAGCCATTACCTTACCCAGTAATTTATATATAATTGGTGCTGCGGTGGCAGTCGAGTATTTTGGTTATGGCTTTGGTTTTGTTGGTTTAATTTTATTTATGATGCAAAACATTGCCCCAGGCAAATATAAAATGGCACATTATGCTTTTGGTAGTGGTTTAATGAATTTAGGCTTTATGATACCTTCAATGGTTAGCGGCATTGTTAGCGATTATTTAGGTTATAAAGAATTTTTTATTTGGGTAATGATAGCCACCATACCTGCCTTTTTGGTAACTTGGTTAGTACCTTTACAAAAAGTTAATGAAATTGAAGAACCAAATATTTAATTTTTAGCTATAAAATGAAGAACAAAAACTTTTTAATAAGTATAATTTTTATGGGATTTATAGGATTTATAACCTCAGCTTTTATTTTACCAAAACCATTACCCAATAAAAATATAAAAACCAATAAAAATACCATCGTATTTTTGGGTAATAGCATTACGCAAGTTGGGCAATGGCAAGTTTTAATTCCTAATAAAAAAATAATTAACAAAGGTATAAGTGGTGATGTTACCAAAGGCGTTTTGGCCAGAATTGAAGATTGCCTTTTAACCAAACCCGAAAAAATTTTTATGATGATAGGCATCAACGATTTAAAACTAGGTATATCCATTGATACTATTACGTCCAATCAAATTAAAATAATAGATAACATTAATCGCATATCGCCAAATACAAAAATTTATATGCAAAGTACCCTGCCTGTGAATGAAGGTATGTTAGCCAATATTTATAAACGCTTAAATAATGTAGATATAGCCAAAATGAATAGTGCTTTACAATTGGTTTGTAAACAAAAAAAGGTAAAATACATAGATTTACATCCCATTATGGTAGATGATAACGCACAACTTAAACAAGCATTAAGTACCGACGGCTTACATTTACAACCCGAAGCCTACCTTAATTGGGTAAATTATCTTAAAACGTGTAAATTTTTATGAGAATTACTGGAACATTCTTAGACGAAATTTCTCACGACATTCCTCACCAAAATTGGGGCGTAAAAGAATGGGATTTAGATTTTAAATACATGCAAGCCGTAGGAATTGATACGGTAATTATGATTAGGAGTGGCTATAGAAAGTTTATTACCTATCCATCTACGTATTTACAAAATATTCATGGCTGTTTTACACCACCAATAGATTTGTTAGAAATGTTTTTAACCTTGGCAGATAAATATCAAATGAATTTTTATTTTGGTTTATATGATAGTGGAAAATATTGGGATACGGGAAATATGCAACACGAAATAGATGTAAACAGGTATGTGATAGATGAAGTTTGGCAAAATTACGGACACCATAAAAGCTTTAAAGGTTGGTATTTAAGTATGGAAATAAGCCGAAAAACCAAAGGTGCCATACAAGCATTTAACACTTTGGGATTACAATGTAAAACTGTGAGTAATGGCTTACCAACTTTTATTTCGCCCTGGATTGATGGCAAAAAAGCTGTTATGGCCAACTCCGCAAATTTAAGCAAAGCAGATGCTGTTTCATTGTACGAACATGAGCAAGAATGGTCCGAAATTTTTGCAGGTTTAAAAAATTCAGTCGATGCAGTTGCTTTTCAAGATGGGCATATTGATTACAACGAATTGGGCGATTTTTTTGCAATTAATAAAAAAATGGCCGACCAATTTGGCTTACAATGCTGGACTAACGCCGAAACATTTGACAGGGATATGCCTATTAAATTTTTGCCCATTAAATTCGAAAAACTACGTTTAAAATTAGAATCAGCCCGATTAGCAAACTACGATAAAGCTATTACCTTCGAATTTTCACATTTTATGAGTCCACAATCTGCTTATTTGCAAGCTGGCCATTTATACAACAGGTATCAAGAATACTTAGCTACGCTGTAATAAAAGTTTTGGTTAATATTTTTTTGAAAAAAAGTTTTTACTAAAAAGTAGCTTCATTTTGGTAAATCTGATTTTTAAAAATCTCATAAAATTTTTATAACCCATAATATTTTATAAATTACAAGCTATAAATCATCTAAATCCTCCCACCCAATGAAAAAAGATATTGAAAACGCCGATGATATTAAGCTAATGGTTGATACCTTTTACCAAAAAGCTGTAAAAAATAATTTACTAGGTCCTATTTTTAACGATGTAGCCAAAGTTAATTGGGAGCATCACTTACCTATTATGTATAGTTTTTGGGCATCTGTATTATTGGGTACAGCAGGTTATGTAGGTAACCCAATGGATGCGCACTTTAGACTAAACCAAAAAGTAAAACTTACCGATAACGATTTTAACTCTTGGAAAGACTTATTTATACAATCTGTGAGTGATTTATTTGAAGGCGAAATTGCCAACGAAGCCAAAAAGAAAGCTATTTCCATAGCCGATTTAATGTTTTACAAAATTCAAAATTATAACCAATCAGCTGGTGCTAACATTGGTAAAGTTAGGTAAAGGCTTTATTTTAGAACTTTATTGTTAAAATAAAACAAGCTATTTACCCATTAGCTTTGCTACATATTTGCCAATAATGTCAAATTCTAAATTTACAGTACTTCCTTCAACTACGTTTTTAAGATTTGTATTTTGGTATGTATAAGGTATTATGGCTACCGAAAACTTATTTTGCATTGAGTTTACAACCGTTAAGCTTATTCCATTCACACATATCGAACCTTTTTCTACAGTTTGGTGTTTGTCATCTTTTTTATATTCAAAGGTATAAAACCAGCTACCATTGGTTTCTAACACTTCGGTACATATTGCAGTAGTATCCACATGGCCTTGTACAAGATGGCCGTCTAAACGGTGATTCATTTGCATACACCGTTCTAAATTTATGGTGTCGCCTATTTGCAATTCGCAAAGGTTCGATTTTTGTAACGTTTCACTTATTGCTGTTACCGTATGTATGGTATCGCTAATATTAACCACCGTGAGGCAAACTCCGTTGTGGGCTACCGATTGGTCTATTTTTAATTCTACCGTTATATCAGAATGTATTAAAAAATCGATATTCGATTGTTGTTTTTTAATGTCAATTACCTTACCTAAAGTTTCTATTATTCCTGTAAACATATTTTTATATTGGTTAATATTACCATTTTATGCTATAATCTATAGATGTCCTACTCCTCCCGAAATAATAAATTTCATAGCTTGGGCTGCCGATATTGGCAATGGTTTCACTTTACTTTTATGTACAATAATAACTTGCCCAGCAAACGAATACGACCATGGAAAATACACCGCTACTTCATCTGCGTTGCCAAAAATGCTAAGGTTACGTTGTGTTAAAAATCCAATTCTTTTAAAGCCATCTTTATCTTCAACTAAAACTGGCTCGTTTAGTTTTTTATCGTCCCCTACAAAAGCCTCAGTTAAATCTTTAATAGATGTAAAAATAAATTTAAACAGGGGTAGTTTATTTAACCATTTATTAAACCAAAACTTTATAGGTTCAGTAATTAAGTAGGTTACAATTAATCCAGATAGTAATATCAACAATATAACCGACAAAATACCTATGCCGGGTATGTAAATAGGTTTACCGTTGGCCGGATTAAAAAAAATCAAGTCACTTAGGTTTAAGGCATTATCAACAGTCGAAAATGTCCAAAAAATAATATAAAACGCCGCTCCTAAGGGTAATACAATTAATAATCCTTTTACAAAATAATTGATTAATGCTTTAAATATTTTATGCATAATAGTATATTCTTTTTACCCTTTGCGAAATACTTGTTAATATTTCGTAAGGTATGGTTTCTAAATCTTCAGCCAAATTATAAATACTTTCTCGGTCGCCAAATACGGTTACCTCGTCTCCTTCTTTTGCTTCAATATCCGTAATATCCAGCATACACATATCCATAGATATACTGCCAATGGTATAAGCTATTTTATTATTTATCCACATTTTGCCATTGCCATTGCCTAGCTTTCGCGATACGCCATCGGCATAGCCTATTTTTAGAGTAGCTATTTTACCATCATTTGGCATTACTCCTTTGCGCCCATAACCTACGGTATCGCCTTTGTGTAAATACTTAATTTGCGAAATTTTGGTTTTTAAAGTTAGTACATTTTCGAGCCTATCATTGTTTCGACTGGTGCTATCAACACCATAAAAACCAATTCCTAAACGCACCATATCAAACTGAGCGGCTGCAAACCTACTTATAGCAGATGTATTGGCAATGTGCTTTAAAAATTTATAGCCCAATACTTTTTCAATAGTTTTAGTGTGTTGAGTAAATATTTTTATTTGTTGCAAAGTAAATTCATCATGCTTAGCATCTTCACTAGCTACAAAATGCGAAAATACACTACAAACCTTTAGTTGTGGGTTATTTTTTAAATACAATACCAATTCATTTATCTCACTATCGCCCTCAAAACCAAGGCGGTGCATACCTGTATCTAACTTTATATGAATGGGATATGTTGCAATATTATTTAGTAAAATATACTCGGCGAAAGCCTTCAAAATTCTAAAACTATATAATTCGGGTTCTAAATTATTACTTACCATTGCATCAAAACCTTCCACTTCGGGACTCATTACCATAATGGGGGTAGTAATTCCGGCAGTTCTCAATTCGGTACCTTCATCGGCGAAAGCCACAGCCAAATAATCAACTTTATTATATTGTAACACATTGGCTATTTGATAACTGCCAATTCCATAAGAAAAAGCTTTAACCACCGCCATTACTTTTACATTGGGGTTTAACAATGATTTGTAATAATTAAAATTATTTTCGAGCGCATTAAGATTTACTTCTAAAACCGTTTCATGCACTTTTTGGGTAAGCAACTTACTTATTTTATGAAAGCCGAATTTACGAGCTCCTTTTATTAGTATTGCTTCGTTGTTAAATTTTAAAATCCCTAAATCAGTAATTAAATCGTCGGTATGGTTATAAAACTTGCTATTTGTAGCAAACAAATGTTTGTATTGAGATATATTACTACCCACGCCAATAAACCTATCGATATTTTTGGTAACCAATAATTGCATAACTTTTTCATACAATATAGTTGGTGATGTGCCTGTTTGTAATAAATCGGAAAGTATAAGGGTTTTGGTAGGATGCTGTTGCTGTTGATTTAAAAAGTCGAGGGCTATTTCTAACGATGATAAATCAGAGTTGTAACTATCATCAATAATTGAACAATTATTTTTTCCACTTTTTAATTCTAAACGCATTTTTACTGCTTGTAAATGCTGCATTCGAAAGGTAATTTTTGCTTGCCCCACACCTAATAATAAAAGTGTTGCCCAACATGTTACCGCATTTTCTATCGACGCCTTATCGGTAAAAGGTATGCTAATATTTATAGGTTCATTTTTATAAATTGCTTGTATAGTAGTTTTATTTTTTTCGCTTTGGGCGGATGTTATTTGCAAATCAGCTGGAAAAGTAAAACTCCAAGTAAAAACTTTAGTATTATGATTTATAATGTTTTTAGCATAACATTTATTTACAATTGCGAAATTCGCAATAGAAAATAATGCTAATTTTTCGTTCAATTTTTGTTCGGTATTTAAAAAACCTTCGTCATGTGCTTCGCCAATATTGGTAAGTATTGCTATGGTAGGCTGTATAATTTTTTGCAGATTATCCATTTCATTCAGCTGGGATATACCCGCTTCAAAAATACCTAGGTTATGTGTTGCATCCATTTCCCAAACTGAAAGTGGCACCCCTAATTGCGAATTAAAACTTTTAGGGCTACGCACAATTTTATAATCGGAATGTAGTAATTGAAACAACCATTCTTTTACAACTGTTTTACCGTTACTGCCTGTTATACCAATAACTGGGAAATTAAATAGATTGCGGTGATGGCTTGCTAAATTTTGTAAAGCAGATAAAGTATTATGGCAATAAATAAAGTTAGCTTCTGGGAAATTGACAACCGGAAATTTGACATCCGAAATAACAAAATTCCGAATTCCATTTTTATATAAATCGTTAATAAATATATGTCCATCAACTTTTCCAGATATTACAAAAAATAAAGAATTATTAACTTCCGCTAATTTTCTACTGTCATATAACAAAGTTTCGATAGTGGTGTTGGGCGAAAAAAGCAAACTCTTATCCCCTATTAATTCCGAAATTGATTGTATGGTATATTTTATGTTATTCATTATTCGCAAATTTGATGAATATTCGTGAATAACACTAATTTTATCGCTAATGGATGTAAATAGAGAAAAACCATTTATTAACAAAACTACGGCATTGGCGAAAGCCCAAAATTATTGCGTTTACCAAGAAAGAAGCCACTGGGAAGTTAAAACAATGCTATTTGAGCTGGGTGTATATGCTATCGATGTTAATGATATAATATGTTCGCTAATAGCTGAAAACTTTTTAAACGAAGAACGCTTTGCACTTGCCTACGTTTCGGGTAAGTTTAATATTAAAAATTGGGGTAAAATTAAAATTAAACAAGGTTTACGTTTAAAATATGTAAGCGAACCGTTAATTAAAAAAGCGTTAAACAGTTTAAATGAAGGAGAATATTTTGAAAAAGCAAAATTAGTTTTACTAAAAAAAAGAAAAGTTTTAAACGAAAAAGATACCCGAAAGACAAAACATAAACTATATCAATATGCTTTAAGTAGAGGTTATGAGAGTAATGTGATTTCTTATATATTGAATAATAGCGATTTAACTGATGTATAAAAAAAAATTGAAACAGCTGCTTGTTAAATACACAAAACTGTATATATTTGCACTCCCACAAAGGGATATGTTCTTTTAATAAAATGCGAAAGTAGCTCAGCTGGTAGAGCGCAACCTTGCCAAGGTTGAGGTCGCGAGTTCGAACCTCGTCTTTCGCTCCAATCCCTTCCCTTATAAAGGAAGGGTTTTGTTTTTAATATAAGTACCACGCTCAGATGGTGGAACTGGTAGACACGCAGGACTTAAAATCCTGTTCCCGTTAAAGGAGTGCGGGTTCGATTCCCGCTCTGAGTACAAAACCCACTTTAAATAAATTAAAGTGGGTTTTTTGGTTAAAATATCGGACAATACGAATATCTGTAATCAATTACTTTTATTTTATATTTGATATTGTTTTTTTTCTACCCATAAATACTTTTTAAAATCTCAATTAAATTTTTAATAAAGTTTTAAAAAAACCAAACCATACTTTTTAACGTTAATTTTCGTATAAATAATTAAGTTTAAATCATACAACCATGAAAAAAAATATTTTGTTAATAGTGGTTTTTGCCAGCACCTTTTTTGTTGCTTGTGGGCAATCGAAAACCAAAAAAGTAGAGACCAAAACTGTAAATGCAGCATTAAATGCTGAATTAAAGAAAAAATTAAGCCCCATAGCCTACGAAGTTATGGTTAATAAAGGTACAGAAACACCGTTTAAAAACCCATATCACGATAACCACGAAAAGGGAATTTATGTTAGTGCTGCAACTGGCGAACCACTTTTTAGCTCCGACGATAAATTTGATTCGGGTACTGGATGGCCAAGTTTTAGCAAACCTATTAATGCAAAATCGGTTGCTGTTGCAACCGATGATAGCTTCGGCATGAGCCGCGACGAAGTAGTAGAGCAAGCAAATGGTTTACACTTAGGCCATGTTTTTAATGATGGGCCAGCACCCACAGGTTTAAGATATTGCATTAACTCGGCAGCTTTAAGGTTTGTGAAGCAATAGATTTTGCAAAAACTGTTTTTAGGATGAATGATATATTTAAGTAAATTTTAAATGAAATTTACTTAAATGTTTAAATTTAGATTGTTGAATTATTATTAATTCATAATGTTATCTATTTATAGCTTATTGAGAATTTAAAAAATTAGTTAGATTCAAACTTCTCAAAAAAACTGATTTTCTGTTTTTTCCATAATCAAAAAGCATTAAACATATCGCCCATATAATGTTTTAGATTGTATTTTTTGGTTGTATCTAAAGCTCGTTCAAGACAAATAAATTTTTTGTCTGTGTTTTTCTTAAAATATTCTACGGTTTCCATTTCAATGATAACATCTAAGCAAATAAATGTTTCTTTTTCAGTGCCTGTCCCGCTTGTTGCGGGATTACTGGCAAGGTAAATTTCGTTTTTCTTGAATTGCTTTTGTTTTTCGGTTGTGTAGTTTAGGTTGAAACCCTTTTTCAATAACATTTCAGTCATTAATTCATCACGATTAAAAGCTGTTACCAATTGAGCTTCTTTGTCACGAATATATTTTTTCAATAACTCAATATTTTCTTCTTCAGTTTTTTCAGGGTCGGGAGCAAACTCAACTCTTGGGAAATTTGATTTTACCAATTTGAATACTTTGAAGCCTAAACCACTGTCTGAACCGGAATTTGTGGAATTACCCGAATTTTCAGAATTGGCAAACAATGGATTATTCTGTCTATCCTTTAATTCTTTTAATCTTATTTCAGACTTTATTTTTTCAATTACCCTTTTGTTGCGGTCAATCGTGATGTCGCTGATTTTTTTATAACCTGCTTTAAAGGCTTCGCTTTCTTCATCTGTTGCTTCTGGTATTTGAATTAAAATATATTTTCTACTACCCTTGTCTTCTTGATTTAATTCTGTAATTGCGTGTGCTGTTGTTCCAGAACCTGAAAAGAAATCAAGAATAATGTCATTATTTGAGCTTGAAAGTTTGAAGACTTCTTTAAGTAATCTTTTGGGTTTTGGAGTGTCAAAATATTTATAGCCTTCAAAAATTTCCATTAATTCTTGAGTAGCTTCTGTTGCAGTTCCAACATCAGACCATATAGTAAATGGGTTAGTTCCTTTTTCTAAGGCTTCAGATTTATACCTTTTGTACTAGGGTTTACTTTTCCCAGTTTTCCCAAAAATAATTCTTCCTTCTTTTAAAGCCTCTTCATATTTTTCTTTTGTAAATCTCCAATGTCTCCCATTTGGTGGCAAAAAGACTTCATTTGTATTTGTATTTACAATTTCATAGGAAAGATTTTCTCGAATATTTGGAGCATCCATTGGATCTGCCACCCAATCGCCATTGCGGTCATTATCTGGATTGCTGAACTTTTCTTCATTAATACCTAATGGTTTCAATTTGAAAATGTCCCGTTGTTTTGCGTAAGTTAAAGTATAGTTATGTGAAAGAGATACATCAACATCGTTTTGGCTTGACTTTCGATGCTGCCAAATAAAATTTGCAACTAAATTCTCTTCACCAAAAACCTCGTCGCATAATTTTCTTAAATGATGCACTTCATTATCATCAATAGAAATAAAATTAACTCCATCTTCCCGAAGTAATTGCCTTGCTATTAACAAACGGCTATATATCATATTCAACCAATTACTATGATAACGACCATCAGTTTCAGTATTGGTGTCTATTTTAAGTCCGTCTTCTATTACTCCAGCATCTTCCCAATATGCTTTTTTATCTTGAGAAAAATTATTGGAATAGACAAAGTCTTTTCCTGTGTTCCATCAAACACTTTTACCACCGATTTAATAGCATTGTCCTGATATTTTAGATTTTCGAGTTTTAGTTCCATTACTTTTTGCCGTTCTTTTTTGTGATGTTTTTAATTTCTTCTTCGGCTGCAATTAAAATGTCCTTTGCATATTTCTCGTCTGCCAATTGGTAAGCAACTCGTTTGCTCATAAATTTTATAACAAGTTCTTTTTCGTCAACCTTAAAAGTTTTAGCAATAACAGGAAGCATTTGTCGGTTTATAGGTCTTTCTCCACGCTCCAATTTACTAAGTGTACTTTGGTCAATGTCGAGCAATGCAGCAAGTTTTCGCAAGGGCATTTCTGCTTGTTCTCGTAGCTGTCTGATGTATTCGCCTATGTTTTCTGTTTGCATCTTGATTTATTTTTCTTGACAATCATGTCAAAAATAAAAAGAAAAGTTGGCTAAGCACTTTTCTAGTTAAAATATTATCAACATCATTATTGCGGGTAGAAAAATTGGCAATTTGGTAATAGGTAATTTTGACAGTTGAAATATAGCGTTTTAGGTTTACTAAACACTAGTAAACAATAATCCCAAATTTGAGATTTCTAAATATATCAAACCAAAAACCTAAGACAACCAAGCTACTGTAGGTTTTACTGCGAAACCTGTAGTTAATATTTTTTCGTAATCTAGCCCAATAGTAAGGTCTAACCAATCTGGATTTACGCCTCTAATAATGCGTTCTTTTTGCATTCGGGTAAAACGATTTATAGCTTTAAATCTAAAATCGGCACTTTCTTCATTTCTTAACTCTTCAAAATATACTAAACGAGTAAGTTGCCGACCAGCATCAAAAAAAAGATTAGGCATCATTCGGTAAAAACCCATGGTTTTCATTATATCGGAACTTAAACCTACATGTAAATTATTACGGTTACGGTCGGTTACTATAAATACATACTTTTTCATAATGCTTAAATTAAAATTGTTTAAAAAAAATGTTTTTTTTATCTAATAATTATTGCTAATTTTATTGGCACAATAATACTAATTATTTTAGTATTTGCAAATTTTTTTAGAAATGAGTAAAATATCAGAAAATTTAAAATATTTAAGAAAGAAAAAAGGCCTTACACAGCAACAGCTGGCAGATGAGGTACAAATTAAACGCTCGTTAGTAGGAGCTTATGAAGAAGAACGGGCCGACCCAAAATATGAATTGCTAATAAAATTCGCATTGTTCTTTGATTTAAGTATTGATGAACTAATAAATCAAACCATCAACGATAAGTATAAACCTCAGCCGAAAGCCAATGCGGCAAATGTAAGAGTGTTAAGTATAACGGTGGATAGAGATGACAACGAAAACATAGAATTTGTACCTGTTAAAGCCAGTGCAGGCTACTTAAATGGTTTTAGCGACCCCGATTATGTAGCTACATTGCCAAAGTTTTCACTACCTTTTTTTAAACAAGGTACTTACCGAGCTTTCGAAATTAAGGGCGACTCTATGTTGCCACTACCATCGGGTGCAATTATTATAGGTGAATATGCCGAAAACTGGAGTGATTTAAAAATAGCTGAAACTGTAATAGTTATCAGTAAAAATGATGGCTTAGTTTATAAAAGATTAGGAAGCAAATTTAATGCTGTTAAAGGTATAAAATTAGTTTCGGATAACACCGTTTACGACCCTTACTTAATAGAAGCGGAAGATATTTTAGAAATTTGGAAAGCAAAAGCATTTATATCTACCGAATTACCGCAACCTGCAGCTGAGCCAACTATGGAAAACTTAACGGCAATGATGTCGCAAATGCAAAAATCAATTGGGCAATTGCAAAAAAGCTAATTATTATTTTGGATGATTTTTTAGATAAAAATTTACAAAAGCGTAAGCTCAATAATTCTTTACGCTGTTTGCCATCAAGTAATATTTTGATTGATTTTTCGTCGAACGATTATTTGGGGTTAGCAAAATCTGCGGAAGCAAAAAAACAAATAGATAATTTATTAAATACACATAATAATTATTTATTAGGTGCAACAGGTTCACGCTTACTTAGTGGCAACAGCAATTTTGCCATGGAGCTAGAAAAAGAGTTGGCCAGTTTCCACGCAGCCGAAAGTGGCTTACTATTTAATTCGGGTTATGATGCCAATTTAGGTTTATTATCCTGTGTACCCCAAAAAGGCGATACCATTATTTGCGACCAAAATATTCATGCTTGCATTATTGATGGTGCTAGGCTAAGTTTTGCAAAACGTTTTACTTTTAAACATAATGATTTAGCAAGCTTAGAAAATAAACTTAAAAATAGTACTGGAAATATATTTATAGTTGTTGAAAGTATTTATTCAATGGATGGCGACCAAGCTCCACTAATACAAATATCGGCCTTAGCCAAAAAATATAACGCCAATGTAATAGTTGACGAAGCACATGCAACAGGTATAATTGGAGATAAAGGAGCTGGCTTGGTGCAACATTTAGGGTTAGAAAAAGATATTTTTGCCCGTGTTGTAACTTTTGGGAAAGCTTTAGGCTGCCATGGTGCTATAATTTTAGGCTCCGAAAAGCTAAAACAATATTTGGTTAATTTTGCCCGAAGTTTTGTATATACCACTGCCCTACCCTTTCACAGTTTGGTAACTATAAAAGCAATGTATGCACTAATGGTAAAACAAGAAGATATAACGCTTATAAAAAATAACATTTCGTTTTTTAAATCTCAGTTTTTAAATTCTAATTTATTTTTAATTGAAAGCAATAGTGCCATACAATGCTTGGTAATATCGGGAAACCAAAAGTGTAAAAACATAGCCGAAAGCCTACAAAAAAATGGGTTTGATGTTAAGGCAATACTATCGCCAACGGTGGCCGTTGGGAAAGAAAGGTTACGAATTTGCATGCACTCGTATAATACAGAAGAAGAAATATTAGAATTGTGTAAATTGTTGAAATTGAACTATTAAAATTTTTTGGTTTTAAATTCTAACTAACAATTTATATCCTATTCGAAATTATATAATTTTTACCATTCCAAAATTAAAATTAATAATATTGTTAAATTTTAAATTGCTTACAGCGTACAAACAATTAAGCACTTTATTCGTAGTTTTGATATAGTTATTAAAAAATGGATATTCCTAAAATATTAAATAAAGCACAAAACTTTGAGTTTTTAACCCTCGAAGAAGGTGTACATTTATACCACCACGCTACTACGCCCGAATTAATGTATGTGGCTAACGAGTTGCGCAAAATACAAGTTCCACATGGCAAAGTTACTTGGCAAATAGATAGAAATGTTAATACCACCAATGTATGTATAGCCAATTGTAAATTTTGTAACTTTTTTAGGCGACCAGGCCATGCCGAAGCTTACATAACCGATATTGAAACCTACAAACAAAAAATAGAAGAAACCATACAATTAGGTGGCGACCAACTACTTTTACAAGGCGGACATCACCCCGATTTAGGCTTACAATTTTACATTGATTTATTTAAAGAACTTAAAAATTTATACCCCGATATTCGCTTACACTCGCTCGGGCCACCCGAAATAGCACATATTTGTAAACTTGAAGGTATAAGCCATTACGACGCACTAAAAGAATTGCAAGCCGCAGGTTTAGATAGTTTGCCAGGGGCGGGTGCCGAAATATTAAATGATAGAGTTAGGCGGCTAATATCAAAAGGAAAGTGTGGCGGACAGGAGTGGTTAGATGTAATGCGAGCATGCCATAAACTAAATATTGCTACATCGGCAACTATGATGTTTGGCCATATAGAAACTATAGAAGAACGTTTTGAACATTTAATATGGATACGCGAAGTGCAAGCCGAAAAACCAGCAGAAAGCCATGGTTTTAAAGCATTTATTCCATGGCCTTTTCAGGATGATGGTACTTTATTGAAAAAAATAAGAGGGATAACCAATAACGTTACAGGCGATGAGTATATTAGAATGATTGCATTAAGTAGAATTATGCTCCCTAATATTGAAAACATTCAGGCATCGTGGCTAACAATAGGTAAACAAGTTGCGCAACTTTGTTTACATGCTGGAAGCAACGATTTTGGCTCAATTATGATTGAAGAAAACGTGGTTAGTGCAGCAGGTGCGCCTCACAGGTTTACATCTAATGGCATACAAGATGCTATTAGAGAAGCAGGTTTTGAACCACAATTGCGCAATCAACTATATCAATGGCGCAAAAATGTTAATCTTAAACAACAAGTTATAGCTTATTAAATTTTGGAAAACGCTGAACAAGTTATAGAAGCATTAATTTTCGCTTCAGAAAAAAGCATTACCACAGAAGAGATAATTTCTTGTTTGCATAACAATAACGAGTTTACAATTGAAAGTAGTAACCTTACTTTTTACTTACAAAATATAATTAATAGATATAAAAACTCGGCCTTTGCTATTGAACTTGTACAAAGCGGTGGCGGTTACCAGTTTTTAACAAAACCACAATACTATTCAATAGTTAACCAATTACAAACCTATCGAGCAAAAAGAAAATTAAGCCAAGCAGCTTTAGAAACATTAGCAATTATTGCCAGCAAACAACAAGTTACTAAGTTAGATATTGAACATATACGAGGAGTAAACAGCGATTATACAGTACAAAAACTACTCGAAAAAGAATTAATTAAAATTATTGGCAAAGCAAATTTACCTGGTAAGCCCGTTTTATTTGGTGTTAGTGAAAATTTTTTAGACCATTTTGGATTAAATTCTGTCGCCGATATACCACAATTAAAAGATATAGAAAATAAAAAAGAAACTGGAATTGGCCAACAAAATGATTAAAAATACTCATCTTTAAAATCAAATGTTGCTATATTTAAATTTTAAAATAAAAAAAAATTTTTTGATTTTAAAATACTTTTTAACTTTAATAATTAAAATTGTAAAAAATAAATATTAATTATGGCTAAAAAAATTACAAAAAAAACAGAGGAAGACGAAGAAGATGATTTAATTTTAGACGACAAACTAGAAAATGATGTTGTTGAAGAAGATGAATTTGAAACTTCAATTATTGATTCTAATGATATCATTATTTTAGATGATTTTGAAGATGAAGATGAAGATGACGATTACTAAACAAAAAAATTAAATTATAAGCATTCATGATGTAAAAATCTTGAATGCTTTTTTATAGGATATTACCATCAAAATGCAAATTCAGGAAGTAGAAACAAGTATAGCAATTAAAAAATTTTTAGATTTTCCTCGTAAATTATACGCCCAAGACAATAATTGGGTTTGTCCTTTAGATAAGGATATTGAGGCTGTTTTTGATCCTAAAAAAAATAATTTTCATAATTTTGGTGTTATAACTCGTTGGATTTTAGCTGATGAAAATGGGATTGTAATAGGTAGAATTGCAGCATTTATCAATTACCAAAAAACAAACCACTTTCCACAGCCTACAGGAGGTATAGGTTTTTACGAATGCATAAATGATGGTGAAGCTTCGAGATTATTGTTTGATACATCAAAAGAATGGCTAAAAAATCAAGGAATGCAAGCCATGGATGGCCCCATAAATTTTGGCGAAAACGATAATTTTTGGGGTTTGTTAATAGAAGGTTTTACTCAACAATCGTACGGGATGAATTACAATTTCCCTTATTATAAAAAACAATTCGACGATTATGGATTTAAAACAGAGTACGAGCAAATTACCAACCATTTAAACTTAAAAATACCTTTTCCAGATAGATTTACAAAAATTGCCAACTGGATAGCCAGTAAACCAGGTTATACTTTCGAGCATTTTAGTAACGAAAAATTTGATAAATACGCTTCAGATTTTATGGAAATATATAATGATGGATGGCAAAACTTTACAAGTTTCACGCCTATAAAACAGGAAACAGTGAAAGATAGCTTCAAAAAAATGAAAGCAATAATGGACCCAAAATTACTTTGGTTTGCCTATATTGATAATGAACCAGCATCGTTTGTAGTAATTCTTCCCGATGCTAACATTATGTTAAAACCACTAAATGGTAAGTTAAATCTTTTGGGTAAGCTAACATTTTTGTATAAAAAATGGCGTGGTGTAAACCGTATGCGAGCAATAGTAATGGGTACAAAACAAAAATTCCAAAAACACGGTATAGAATCGGCTTTATTTATTAAGCTAAAAGAATATGTAATACCTAAAAACCAATATGATGAATTAGAACTTTCGTGGGTGGGCGATTTTAACAATAAAATGTTGTCAATACATGAAGCTACTGGTGCAACGCTTGGCAAGCGCCATGCTACAATGCGCTGTATTTTTTAATTAGCCAGCGCAGTTTTAAACTTCTATATTGGTAAATTAATTGGGACATATTTTAATAATAAACACTAATTTATCCAAAGCGCATAAAAAATTCGAAAAAAAAGTCTAGTTTTGAAACCCGTATAACAACAATAAAAAACCTTGCATTAAGCAACCAAAATGGGTTTTGAATTTCAAATTTTATTATGACTAAGTATATTTTTGTTACAGGAGGCGTTACTTCGTCTTTAGGAAAAGGTATTATATCGGCCTCGTTGGCAAAACTATTACAAGCCCGAGGTTACAGAGTAACTATTCAAAAATTCGATCCTTATATAAACATTGACCCTGGAACTTTAAACCCCTACGAACATGGCGAATGTTATGTAACCGAAGATGGTGCCGAAACCGACTTAGATTTAGGTCATTACGAAAGGTTTTTAAATGTACCAACTTCCCAAGCCAATAATGTAACAACAGGACGAATTTATCAAACAGTTATAAATAAGGAACGTGAGGGAGCTTATTTAGGAAAAACAGTTCAGGTTATACCACACATTACAGATGAGATTAAAAATAACATTCGTTACCTCGGCGAAAGTGGCGAATACGATATTATAATTACCGAATTAGGTGGTACAGTTGGGGATATAGAATCGTTACCTTTTATTGAAGCGGTTAGGCAGTTTAAATGGGAAGTTGGCTCTAATAATGCCATAGTTATACACTTAACGTTGATTCCTTTTTTAGCCGCTGCTGGCGAGTTAAAAACAAAACCAACGCAACACTCGGTAAAAATGTTGTTAGAATATGGCATACAGCCAGATATTTTGGTTTGCCGTACCGAACACCATATTAGCCTAGATATCAGAAAAAAAATTGCCCTGTTTTGTAATGTAAATGTTAATGCTGTTATAGAATCTATAGACGCTGCAACTATATATGATGTACCATTATTGATGTTGAAAGAACAACTAGACCGTACAGTTTTAGCCAAACTTAAACTTTCGCTTAAAAACGAACCCGATTTAGAACAATGGAAAGATTTTTTGGGACGTTTAAAAAATCCTACTTCCGAAATTAAAATCGGTTTGGTAGGTAAGTATGTTGAACTACCCGATGCCTACAAATCTATTACCGAGGCTTTTATACACGCAGGCGCTTTTAACGAGTGTAAAGTAAAAGTACAATGCATACACTCCGAAGGTATAACCGAAGAAAACGTAGCAGCAAAATTAAGTAAATTGGATGGTGTATTGGTAGCCCCAGGTTTTGGTAACCGAGGTATAGAAGGTAAAATTATTGCCATAAAATACGTTAGAGAAAATAATATCCCATTTTTTGGAATTTGTTTAGGCATGCAATGTGCTGTTATAGAATTTGGTAGAAATGTATTAAGCATGGCAGATGCACATAGTACCGAAATGGATGAAAACACAGATTTTGCCGTTATATCAATGATGGAAGAGCAAAAGAAAATTACACTTAAAGGAGGCACTATGAGATTGGGAGCTTACCCTTGTGAGCTTAAAAAAGGAACCAAAGCTTACAATTTATACGGCAAACAACGCATTGTAGAACGGCACCGACACCGATACGAGTTTAATAACGAATACCTTAAACAATACGAAGCTGCTGGTATGATAGCATCGGGCATAAACCCCGAAACAAATTTGGTTGAAATTATTGAACTTAAAAATCACCCATATTTTGTGGCTACACAGTTTCATCCCGAATTAAAATCGACGGTTGCCACACCTCACCCACTTTTTATTAAATTTGTATCGGCATCATTAGAAAACTCAAAAAAAAAGATTTAAAAATTAGTTAATATTAAGCATTTATAATGGATAGAAATACGTTTACAGGCCTGTTCCTGATATTAATTATTTTGGTAGGTTCAACATTTTTACTTAAGCCATCGCCCGAAGAAATAAAACAAAAAACATCACAAGATTCTATTGCAGTTTTAAAAAGTAAAGGAATTAACACTTCGAGTGGTGTTAAAATTGATAGAAATATACTTAGAGAAATAAGCAAAGATTCGATAATATCAACCATTAAAACCGAAACTTTTACCATTTTAGAAAACAATAAACTAAAAATAATTTTAAGTAATTTTGGCGGTAAAATAGCTAGTGTAGAAATAAAAAATCAAACTACTTATTTAGGAAAACCACTAATACTTTTTAATAACCAAGATACCAAATTTGGCTTTAGCTTTTTAACCGAAGGAAAAAATATAAATACAGAAAATTTAATATTTAATAAAATTGATAATACCAAAAATAAAGCCACATTACGCTATCAAAACACCGATGGTACATTTATAGATTATGTTTATAGCCTACCAGCTGATAGTTTTAAAGTTAATTTCGATGTTAAATTAAACGGTTTTGATAGTAAAATTCAGCCAAATACCAACCTAATATTAAATTGGGAAAATCGTTTATTGCAACAAGAAAAAAATATTACCAACGAACGCTTATATTCAGGCATTTTTTATAAAATACTTGATGGTGATGTTAGTAATCTTAGCGAATCAAGCGATGAAATAAAAACCATAGAAGACGATAAAGTAAACTGGATTAGTTATAAACAACATTATTTTTCGGCTACGTTGTTATATAACCAAGGATTTACCAAAAGCAATTTAGAGATAAAAAGTTTAGCAACAGCCGATACCTCGGCTGTTAAAATATATAAAGCGAGTTTAAACATTCCATTTATAGCACAAAGTACCTACGCAATGCAATTTGTATTTGCCCCCAATAAATTTACTGTTTTAAGCGATCAAAATATTGGTTTAGAGAACATTATCGATATGGGCTGGCCACCCTTTAAATGGGTAAATAAATATGGTGTTATGCCATTATTTAAATTGTTAAATACTACAGGTTTAAGCATTGGTATTATTATTTTAATATTAACCATATTGTTGAAATTGGTTATATTTCCTTTTACCTACAAATCGTATGTAAGTATGGCTAAAATGCGTGTTTTAAAACCCGAAATGGACGAAATTAAAAAACGTGTAGGCGAGGATAACCAAGCTTTGGTGCAGCAAGAGTATTTAAAATTGTACAAAAAAGTGGGTGTTAATCCTTTGGGGGGATGTTTACCTTTACTATTTCAAATGCCGTTTATAATTGCTTTCTTTTATTTTTTTCCAGGATTATTTGAATTGCGCCACGAAAGTTTTTTATGGATGAACGATTTATCAACTTACGATGCTGTAATTACTTTTCCAACTATACCACTTTTAGGCTGGAACCATATAAGCTTAATGTGTTTATTAATGACTATTTCAACCTTAGTTTACACTTATTTTAACAACCAAGTTTCGGGAGTTACAGGGCAAATGAAGTATATTGGCTACATAACACCCATAATTTTCTTTGGTGTGTTAAACAGTTATGCCGCTGGTTTAAATTTATATTACTTTTTTGCCAATGTTATAACTTTTTCACAGCAGTACTTTATACGCCAGTTTGTGAACGACGACAAAATACATGCACAACTACAAGAAAACAAAAAGAAACCCGAAGACCCTAACAAAAAGAAAAACGGCTTTCAAAAAAAATTGGAAGATATGATGCGCCAACAAGAACAAATTAAATTGCAAAAAAAGAAATAGTATCGTTAAAAAAAATGAATAGGGCTTTAGCCCTATTTTTTATTGAAAAATTATTTTAGGCTTTTGCCAAATTCTAAAATATTAATATCAGCCAAAGCTTAACAAAAAATAAATTGGTGAGTATTGTTAGTAATATCTTTTACAGTTCTTGAGTAAAATTTCTACTATTAATATGTTTTCTAACGTTTAAAAACTATTTTAAAACAATAATCTTAAATTAAAATGTTGTGCGAAATTAGGTTTTAAATTTAACTGTTAAAAAAACCAACCAGCTACCTGCACAGCTGTAATAACACAAATCAAATCTATTAAAAGCATGATACCAAGCGTGTAGCGGGTATTTTTAATACTAACACTTCCAAAATAAACTGCAATTACATAAAAGGTAGTTTCGGCACTACATTGAAATATGCAACTTAATCTTCCAGTAAACGAATCGGGACCAAAACTGCGCATAGAATCTATCATAAAACCACGCGATCCACCAGAACTAAACGGGCGAAGCATAGCTACAGGTAACGAATCGGTAACTTGTTTGCTTACACCTAAATGCGAAAAAACATATCCAATACCATTACTTATAATATCAAATAAACCGCTGTTTCTAAAAAACGAAATAGCTACCAACATACCCATAACGTAAGGGAAAATTTTTACCCCAGTATCTAATCCATTTTTGGCACCAGTTACAAAAGTATCAAATATAGTAGTGTTGTTTTCTACAAATTTTTTCTCTTTTACAAAGGCAAATATTAGCGAAAAACCAATAATTGCAGTTAGCATTAATCCCGATAGATTGCCCGTAAAAAAACTTTTGCCTATTAAATCTAACTGATTTATATAAAATAATAATCCTATTATTGCCGCAATTGCCGTTATTAAAGCTAAAACCAGTGAAGCACTTTTAAAGTTAATTTTTTGTTTAATGCCAACTAATATAAAAGCAGCAATGGTACCTATAAAAGAAGTTATAATACAGGGCAACATTACATCGGCGGGGTTTGCGGCGTTTTCAGCTGCTCTATAACCAATAATAGATGTTGGTATTAAAGTTAAACCAGCAGCATGCAAGCACATAAACATTATTTGTGCATCGCTTGCTCTATCTTTTTCGGTATTAATTTCTTGAAGACTTTGCATGGCTTTTAAACCAAAAGGGGTAGCTGCCGAATCTAAGCCTAAAAAATTAGCCGCAAAATTTAGGGTCATATAAGATATTGATGGATGATTTTTGGGTACCGATGGGAAAATTTTGGCAAATACTGGGCTGAGTTTTTTAGCTAACTTTTCGGATGCGCCAGATATTATTAATAATTCCATTATGCCACAAAAAAAGGCTAAGTATGCAATTAATGGGATAATTAAATCAACTAAGCTATTTTTACAAGTGGGCAATAAACCATCCGATTTTTGTACCCCGCTGTATATTTTTACTGTTTGATTTTTATAAACGTAGGTTGTATCTAAATCGGTTAATACACGGTTAATAGTAAAGGATTTTGTGGGCGATTTTTTAATACTATCGGCAATATATGTTGGTAGTTGTGTTATATATTTTTCGTTTATTAATATAGGATCATCTTTTTTTCCGCTTAGTACATAATCTATAGTGTAGCTATTACCAGCAAATAATCCAAATACAACATAAGCAATAGAAAAAATAAAAATTGCTAGCCAAAACCTACTTAATACCATAAAATCTGATTTTTTGTAAATATAATTTAATGTAACTTAAATCATAATTTTTTATGGTTGTATAAATAATTTTAATTACCTATCAATCGAAGTTATTTTTTCTAATAAGGTTAGAAATATCAAAATGTAATAAATTACGTTACCTACTTTATTTCGAAATCTAAAAGTTTTGTAGTTTCTAAGTATCCTGTTAAATGATCGCCAATATTAATTTTACCTACGCCTGCGGGTGTACCCGTAAATATTAAATCGCCTTTTTTAATTGTAAAGTATTGCGAAGCATAAGCTATTATTTCATCTGTTGTAAAAAGCATTTCGTTGGTATTGCCTTTTTGTTTTACAACATTATTTATCTCTAAATTAAAATCTATGTTTTGTATGTCAAACCCTGTTTTTGATATAAAAGAACCTACTGCTGCCGAGTTATCAAACGATTTTGCAATTTCCCAAGGCAAGCTATTTAGTTTTAATTTTTCTTGCACATCGCGGGCAGTAAAATCGATACCTAAACTTATTTCATCGTAATATTTATGTGCAAATTTTTGGTCGATGTACTTCCCTTCTTTACATATTTTTACAATTACTTCTATTTCGTAATGTATATTTTTTGAAAAATCGGGATGGTAAAAGGGTTGGTTATTTTTTAATACTGCGGTATCGGGCTTTAAAAAAATAATAGGATGCGTAGGTATGGTATTATTTAATTCTTTAGTATGTTCGGTATAATTGCGCCCAATGGCAATAATTTTCATTAGCTAATTAAATATGTTTTAAAATTAATTTTTGATAAAACGCTCTAGATTACTGATATGCGTTTTATAACCGAATCATTACCTGAAATTATTCGTACAAAATAAAAACCAGCAACTATTCGAGAATTTATCGAAAAAGTATAGAACTGTTCGCCCTTATATAGTTTTTGATTAAGTAAAGTGATAACCTCATTACCTAAAACATCCAAAATTTTGATAACTACTTTTTCATCTTTATTTAAAAAAAATGAAATGTTTATTTGCGTTGAAACTGGATTAGGAAAAATTTTAACATTGTCAATCGGTTTTTGATTATCGTTAAAGCTTAACCCAATATTTTTATTGGTTTCAAAAGGATTTTTTACAGCCGATATTTTTACCATAAAAGTTTGAAAATCGGTTTTGGTTTTATTATAAATTAGGCGATTATTGATATTATCCCTAATTTTTAAAATTAAAATTGTTGAATCTGATTGTTTATTAAAAGTTACGGCAGCAAAAACAGCTACGTTGCAAGTTATTGCAAGTAAAATTATGAAAATTGTTTTTAAGTAATTATTTAATATCATATTTATAAAAACAAATATAAAAATTATAAATCAAAATATACACATTACTAAAAATACATTAACAGTTTTTAACATCGCATTTAATCATAAATAATTGCTTAATTTTTGGATTTCTTTGCGCATATAGGTAATTAATTTAGATTTGCACTCTTTAACTTTTATATTGTGATTAGCCATAAAAATATAAACAAACTTACCTCTGCAGGTGTATTAATTAGTTTAGGAATTATCTATGGCGATATTGGAACTTCACCATTATATGTTTTCAAAGCTATTGTTGGTAAAAGCTTTGTTACGCCCGAACTCATACTTGGTGGCTTATCATGTATATTTTGGACTTTAACTTTACAAACTACGCTTAAATATGTAATTATCACGCTAAATGCTGATAATAAAGGTGAAGGAGGTATTTTTTCATTATACTCTTTGGTAAAGCGTAGGGCAAAATGGCTAATTGTACCAGCTATAATTGGTGGATGTGCATTATTAGCCGATGGTGTAATTACGCCAGCAATTACTGTTTCGGCAGCTGTTGAAGGGCTTGAGATAATATATCCTAGTTTACAAACTATTCCAATTGTTATTGGAATTATTACTGCTTTATTTATAATACAACAGTTCGGAACTTCAATAGTGGGCAAAGCATTTGGACCTATTATGTTTGTTTGGTTTTCGATGATGGGAGTTTTGGGCGTTTCGTATATTATTCAATTTCCCGAAATTTTAAAAGCCATTAATCCGTATTATGCCTATCAATTACTAGCGGCAAATCCAAGTGCGCTAACCATTATTGGTGCTGTGTTTTTATGTACTACAGGTGCAGAAGCATTATATTCTGATTTAGGTCATTGCGGCAAGCAAAATATCCGTACAAGCTGGATAATGGTAAAAAGCTGTTTATTACTCAACTATTTTGGTCAAGGTGTATATTTATGGAGTATCCAAAACCAATTATTAGCTGGCAGAAATCCCTTTTACCAAATGATGCCAGCTTGGTTTTTATTTTTTGGTATTGGTATAGCAACAGTAGCAGCAGTTATAGCTAGTCAAGCGTTAATATCAGGTTCGTTTACACTAATTTCCGAAGCCGTAAGATTAAATTTATGGCCAAAAGTTAAAATTAATTATCCTACAGAGCTAAAAGGGCAGCTATATGTGCCTAGTATGAATTGGATACTTTGGATAGGATGTTTAATCGTAATATTTTTATTTAAACGATCCGAAAATATGGAGGCGGCGTATGGATTGTCTATCACGTTGGCTATGTTAATGACAACTATATTGGTTTCGGAGTATTTAAAACGAAAAAAAATTCCAATATATTTAGTCATAACATTTATGGTAGTCTACGGAACAATCGAATTAACATTTTTTGTAGGTAATATGTCGAAGTTTTTACATGGTGGATGGTTTACGATTATGCTTGGTTCTATTTTATTTGCCGTGATGTGGGCTTGGTATTCGGCCCGAAAAATTAAAAACAGGTATTTAAAATTTGTAGAGATAGACCAGTATTACGATATTATTAAGGAGTTAAGTGTAGATGAAAGCGTACCTAAATACGCATCGCAATTGGTTTACTTAACAAGTGCTAACTTTAACTCCGAAATTGAATCAAAAATTATTTATTCGATACTTCAAAAAAAACCAAAACGGGCCGATGTATATTGGCTTGTGCATGTTGATGTAGTTGACGAACCTTACAGATGTGAATATAAAGTTGATTTTTTAATTCACGAAAAAATGATACGCATAGATTTTAAATTGGGATTTAGGGTTGAACAAAAAATTAACGTTTTGTTTAGAAAGGTTGTTGAAGAACTGGTAAAAAATAAAGAAATAGATATCACCAGCCATTACACATCGTTAAAAAAGCACAATATTGTAGGTGATTTTAAATTCGTCGTATTAGAAAAAACGCTATCAAGATCTAATAATTTAACGCTTTGGGAAAAAATAGTAATGGCTATATATTTCCAGCTTAAAAAAGTTTCATTATCCGAAGAACGTGGTTTTGGACTTGATTTGAGTTTTGTAACACTAGAAAAAGTACCGTTAATAGTTACCCCACCAGCCAATGTAGAAATAAACAGAGTTTTTTAGATTAGTGGTTTTTATATTACAAATTAAATTAAAAGGTTATAAACAAAACCTATGACAGAAGAAAAGTTTAGAAAACTTATACAACATACTGACAAAATGCAAGACGTAATGAACTACAGTATTTGTGTTTTAATGATTTTAGGTGGACTGTACTTTATATCAACAACATTACAAATTATTGGAAGTAATTCAAAAGATGATAATTCCATATTTGTAGGCCTTTTCCTTATTACATTTGGACTTTACGGACTTTGGAGAATACCGAAAGACTATCAAATAATTACCATAAATTCTAACAATTCTATAGAAGAAAAAAACAAATAGTAGAAAATTATTTATTGACATTGAATGTGCGTACACGCTCTGTTTCTAACGAATTATTAAAAATACAATACAGAAACAAGTTTCGGAATTCGGTTGACCTTTGTATTGCATTTAATGAAAAACAATTTTATATTAATGCTAAAGGAGCTGATAATTATGGTGGCAAAGGTTTTATCGACTTTGGATTAACCAAAAGAGCAAGAAAAAAAGTGGAATTTTATATTAAAGAAAATAACAGCTTATAAAAATATTTTATTTTAATACGTTGTATGATTTTTGGAGTATTCAATCTATTGAAGTTTTTAAAGTTATAGTGTAGCTTTGCCATTGTGAGAAATTTCTTTAAATACATTTTAAAATATTTACTCAGTAAGCTTCGAATCTTTTGGAATGATGCGCTATTATTCTAAACCTTTTTACCAACACTACCCATCGTTATCATGCAGCAACGGTAGTTATTAAAAAACTTTTAAAAATTACTTTAATTTTATAATTCTAGATACGTTTAATTAATGTATCCAAACAAATACTTCGCCAACTGCCAAAGAAAAATTTATTACCCCAAGACATTTTGATAGTACATTTCAGTCTGCCATAGTTCCATAACTCTTTAATTAGAATTATTTATGATGTTATATGATGGTGAAAATTATTGCAATTTTCTTCATTTTTTAGGAAAAAGATTTAATTAATGATAAAAATCTTAAAAAAAAAGAGAAGGCAACTTAAAAAAATTACCTTCTCTTTATTAAAGATTATCGAATACTACTTAATAATTATGCGCTATAATTATTAAAGAACTTAAAACACTTTATTGTTTTACAAACTTTTTTGTTTGTACTTCTCCATCAATAAACATTTGAATGGTGTAGACACCAGTAGGCAATTCGCTCAAATTAATAGTTAAACTATTTTCGCCAGCTATTACAATTACTTGTTCTGTTTTAACTGTTGCACCAATTGTATTATACACCAAAACATTTACGCTTCCTGCATTCATACAATTAAATTTAATGTTTAATACAGATGTTACAGGATTAGGGAAAATACTAAAAACTGATCTTGATAGCGTTGTTATCTTAATTGATTTAACAGCAGTATAGCTTACATCACCATCAACATCTATGGCTTTTATACGGTAATAGTTATCTCCAATAATAGGATTTTCATCTACAAAAGAAAATTGATTTTGACCTTTAACAGTTTTCTTATTTTCTAATTTACCAACAGTTGTAAACGTTCCTTCGGCAAGTTTTCTTTGTATTTCAAAGTTTACATTTTCTTGATCTGTATCAAATGCCCAAACTAATCTTACCTTACTTTCGGTTTGTTTACTTGCCTCAAATGAAGAGAAATTTATTGTTAAAGGTGTTGCATCATAAACTCCGTAAGCCCGAACTCTAAATGTATTATATAAATTATTATCATGAGTAGCTGATAGCGATGGGTCGTTAGCTTTTACTCCACCTCTTGCCTTAAACCAAACTTTATTATTGGCTTTGTCTTGCCAGTAAACTTCACCAGTTGGTGCGTTAACAACGGCTTGAAAATCTGCTACAGGAGTGTAAGTATGGACATATTGCGTACCAGTTGGGTAAGGCTTTGTAGTTCCATACTCACCCATATCATAAGCCGTGGATGTGAAAAGATTAGTTATTTGATAATCGCCTGAATACTCTACAGATAATACCTGATAGTCATTTGTTGTTAACATGTTAGATACCAACACATTGAAATCATTGATGTTATCAATAGTTGGGAAGTCTAGGTAATAATACCCCGTTGGGTGCGTGGCAAAATGACGCATAACTCCCAATATATCTCCAGATTGACCGGCCTCTACAGTCCATGTGCCTACGGTATTGCCACTTATGTCAGTTCGTACCGTATGAATTTTGTCCCAAGTCCTCTCAATACCATTAATTAAATAATTAGCAAATCCGTAAAATGGTCCATTTACAATAACACCGCCAGAAGCTGGATTATTTTGGGGTAAATGTTTTGATTGCCCATACGTTAAGAATGGATTATCAAACACATAATAATTATCTTGTGAAGTTGGTCCTCCCCAATAATTGTGATTATCCCAAACCACACCGAAAACATGTTGAGTTAGGGTTGGCGGAGTACGAACGCCTGGATGAGAATTAATTAAGATGTTATCTGTATTACGAACAGATCCTTTATCAACAGGGAGAAGGTAATAATCGTCTAGTGCGAAAAATCCGCTTGCCTTGCCTGCAACAGCAGGGAAATTCACGACAACATTATTTTTCATATCAAAAGTACTGTGGTAACTTGCAAAGGCCACGGGCTCATATGACCCATACTGATCAGGTCTAATAACACCGTTCATGTTGGTGTTCAAACTCACACCTACTACCAATGATTTCTCAATTATACCCCACAACTCGGTGTCACCCGCTCCGGAAAAGAACTTGGAGGTATTGTCGGCGTTTGTCACCCTGCGGTTTCGGGGGGATCCGGATCTGTTCCAAATACCGCCTGTGTTGTTCTTCCATACAGTATAATCGACCAATTCAAAAGTTAAAGAATTAGTGTAAGGCCAAGTCGGTCCCTTCATATCTGATGAAGGATAATATTTAGTGGGTCCGGTGCTTCCCACTTCGTCAAGTTCAACGTCATCAATGTGAATTCCATTCGTTTTATTAGAGTGTGCGTGATTGTTAGTAAAGGCCCCAAATTTCATATAACGTGGTTTAAGTATAATTTGACTACTTTGACCAAAGGTATTTTCAGGATAAGCCAACCAAAAACCAATGCCAACACAATCTATCGCTCTATTGTTAGTTATGGTATTATCCGGATTGCTGAGCCAAAATCCCGAAGAACCGCGATCATTTTCAGTCTCATGTAATTTTAGCGCATTGGCATTCGTTGGATTCCTAACTTTGAAAACCAGATTCCCGTCAATGGTATTGCGTCGTTCGGAAGCATCTTCAGTGAATATACCATGACCCTTTATGTCATACACCACATTGTTGCTTACCTCTGCCCCATTGGTTCCGTGAATAACGATACCTCTGTTGTTTGATTGATTGATGACAGAATTACGGATATACTGTCCTGTGACATCTGGCAGGGTTGTACTTCCTTCATAGCTGAGCATGTGCCAGTGAAAAGGATAACGGGCTAATTTCCCTGCTTGTCCGCCTCGTTTAATTTCTACCCCATTTAAGTGTGCCTGACCTACCATACCATTATAGCGCATGATCATTACGTGGCAGCCCAATCCGTTGTTCTGCCATGCGGCATCGTCAACAGATTGTATCACAATGTTTCGGGTCAAGTTTGCAACTTCGCCTCTTTCATCCAGAACAGTTGGTGTTCCTGATGCTAGATTTGCCGGTAGCGTACCGGGCGTTAGGCTCATTCCCGTTGTAGTAAGATACTGCAGCTTTCCCCAACGCTGTCCGTTCAAGCCATCCTGTATGTTTATGGACGAACCGCTTACCGAAGTGATTTGGCTTCGTTGTGAAGCACCGCCAGCTCCATAAAAATCGGTTGGTGCAATTACGATTTGGTCGTTTATGCTCCACGATACAGCATCTACCAAACTTAAACTTGTTGCACCAACTGCTGCGTGGTCGTTCAGTTTGGTGAAATTTTTTGTTGGTGGCACACCATGTAATTCAAGTTGCCCGCCCATTACCATAATACCTCGGGTACTTGTCATACCCATTACTACCTCGTTGGTATTGGTGCCATTTAAGGTAATCACCGCTTTTTTGGTATAAGGCGTTGAAGATTTTCCCACTTCTAACGTTCCCATTACCATAATCCAACCTGCTGTTAAACTTAAATTTTGATCTGCAAATTCTAGTTTTCCCGAAATGCTAAGATTAGCTAAATTGGGCGTGTTTTCATTCAATATGATATGGACTCCGGCAGGGATTGTAACTGCACTACCCGCAACTGGTTTTGTAGCACCAAATGAAGTCCAAGTTGCAGCATTAGACCATAACATAGGAATTGCATTTGTCGTA
>Ga0105045_10000033_pt1 | contig 68366 bp, 51 predicted proteins | sample MAT02_FD_78089 | JGI IMG/M metagenome (GOLD analysis project Ga0105045, IMG submission 78089) | Freshwater microbial communities from Lake Fryxell liftoff mats and glacier meltwater in Antarctica - MAT-02 (megahit assembly) | ecosystem: Environmental > Aquatic > Freshwater > Ice > Liftoff...
CAACGACAGCAGCAACGACAGCTGTCCCCCTTCGATCGCTTCGACCAGCCGCAGCTTCAACTCGGTACTCTACTGATGAAATGATCGCGCCATCTGCCGGTGTCTCCTCGACTGCGGTGTAGACACCAATCAGGACGTGACAGGCGCGTCGTCCTGGTGCGCGAGTCGGCCGGCGGGTTTGCGAGCGTGACCATGGCCGCGAGGGCGGGCAGCCCCATCATGGGGCAGCGCCGGCACGCACGGGCAGCTTGCGACGCGACCAGTCCTGATACGAACCATCGTAGAGCTTCACAGCGTCATAGCCCAGGTAGCGTGCAATGAACCAAGTCGCGCTGCCCCGGTAGCCGACGACGCAGTAGCTCACGACCTCATCACCGGGGCGCACGCGCTCGTCGTACAGGCGCCGGAGCTCGTCGCGCGGCTTGAGCATCGAGCGTTCCGCGTCGCTGAAGAGGTCTTCCCACGGCAGGGACTGTGCCCCCGGAATGTGCCCCGCGCTGCCGCCGGTGGCTGACGCGTTCCCGACGTATTCCGAGAGTGTGCGCGTGTCGATCATCGACAGCCCCGGACGATCCAGCCGTTCCGACAGCCACTCGGCCGTCACGAGGCGTTCCGGACGCGGATGCGGCGTGAATGTCGCCGGCGTCGGCGTCACGACCTCGGTCGTGACCGTGCGCTGCTCGCGCTTCCACTGCGGCAGACCGCCATCGAGGAAGGCGATGCGATCGTGCCCCATGTAGTCCAGCGTAAAGAGCACCCGCGTCGCGAGCGGCGCGTCGGGGGCGTACACGACGACGCGACTCCTGTTGCTGATGCCGAGGCGCTCGAACGTCGCCTGCAGCGCCTCGACCGGGGGCAGTTCGGTGCTGTTGCTGTCGCGGGTGGTGACGATGTCGCGGTACGTCAGCCGGCGCGACCCGGGAATCGCCTCGGCGGTGCTCGACGTGTCGCGCAGCACCTGCACCAGCACGAGGTCCCGATCGCGCTGATGCGCCGCGAGCCACCCTGTGGTCACCACGAACGCCGCGTTGCCGTCGGCCGGACCGCGCTGCGCCAGCAGGTCGGAACGGGGCGAAATCGCCGCAGCGCTGAGCAAGGTCAGCTGGAGAACCGTGGCAGCGGAGCCGCGGAACACACGGAAGTCGGGAACGGAACGCATGGGAGACGGAAAGCGGGTGATTCGTCACGGTGGTCATCCGGCGAACAGGAAGCATACCGCTGGAACGACCGCTCCGGACCCCGCCTCCACCGCGCACCTTGCCCAACCCGTGCCCAACCGCTTGCGTATGGCCCACCATCCGGCCCATGACCCGCCCCGCGAGGAGATTGCCATGCTCGAATCGACAATGATGGACTACCAACTCACCATCCCGTCGATTCTCGAGCGCGCCGTGCGCATGGCGCCGCACCAGGAGATCGTCTCCGTGATCCCGGTCGGGGTGGACCCGGAGACGAAGGCCCCGGTACCCGGCGTGCACCGCACCACGTACGCGAAGACGTACCCGCGCGTGATGCAGCTCTGCAACGCGCTCACCGCCGCCGGCGTGACGTCCGGTGACCGCGTCGCCACGATGGCGCTCAACACCTATCGCCACTTCGAGCTGTACTACGCCGTACCGTCGATGGGCGCCGTCTGTCACATGGTCAACATCCGGCTGCCGCTGGAGCAGATCGCCTACATCCTGAACCATGCCGAAGATCGCATCCTCTTCATCGAGAACGTCTTTGCCGGGATGATCCCGCTCATCCGGCAGCACGCGCCGCAGGTGGAGACGATCGTGGTGCTTGGCCCGGTGCCCGGCGGCCTCCCGGCGGGGGTGATCGACTACGAGGCGTTCATCGGCGCGCAGCCCACGACGTTCGTCTATCCGGAAATCGACGAGCGGCAGGCCAGCGGCATGTGCTACACCAGCGGCACGACCGGCAGCCCGAAGGGCGTCCTCTACAGCCATCGCGCCATCGTGCTGCACAGTCTCGCCAGCCTCAGCGCCGACCTCCTCGGCGTGACCGCGAGAGATGTCATCATGCCGATCGTGCCGATGTTCCACGTCAACGGATGGGGCTATCCGTATACCTGTGCGATGACCGGGGCGAAGCAGGTGTACATGAGCGTCTTCACCGACCCGAAGACGATTGCGCGGATCATTGCCGAAGAGGGCGTGACCACCTGCGCCGGCGTGCCGACGATCTTTCTTGGCCTGCTCGATGAGATGGACCGGGCGAAGGAGGCTGGCACCCCGCATCACCTGCCTTCCCTGACGACGCTCGTGATCGGCGGATCGGCGACGCCGCGCGCACTCATCGCCGGCTTCGGTGATCGGCACGGTCTGCACGTGACACCCGCCTGGGGCATGACGGAGACCACACCGCTTGGCACCGTCAACCAGGTACGGCATGACGAGTTTCTGGATGACACAGTGCTGCGATACGACCGCATGTGTTACAGCGGGAAGATGTCGCCGCTGGTGGAGCTCAGGCTGCTCGACGACGCCGATCGCGAGCTGGCGTGGGGCACCGGTGAATCGGGCCGGCTGATGATCCGCGGCCCGTGGGTCACCGGCAGCTATTACCACAACGATGACGCCACCGCCGCGTCGCAGCACGACGGCTGGTTCGACACCGGCGACATCGCCACCATCGAGAGCGATGGCACGATGATGATCCAGGACCGTGCCAAGGACCTGATCAAGTCGGGTGGCGAGTGGATCAGCAGTGTGGATCTCGAGAACGAGCTGATGGGCCATCCGCTGGTGCGCGAGGCTGCCGTGATCGCCGTGCCGCACCCAAAGTGGGATGAGCGGCCGCTCGGCGTGATCGTGCTGAGGGATCCCGCGACGCCGGTGGACAAGGAGGAGCTGGACCGCTACCTCCTGAGCCGTGCCATCGCCAAGTGGCAGTTACCCGACGCCTACGAATTCGTGGACGAGATTCCGAAGACGACCGTCGGCAAGTTTCTCAAGCGGGCGCTGCGTGAACGCTTCAAGGATTACGCGCTGCCGGTGTGAGACGACAGCATCGCGGTACCCGGAATCCGGCACCGCGACGTCGTCGTCATGCCGGACCGGTGCCGCAGTCACAGCGTCGCGCGTGCACCGGACCAGCGACCACGGGTGAAGTCGGGGAACCGGACCGGCATGCTGCCCTTGGCCACCGACAGTTCACTCAGCGGTCCTGGTGCGCTCCACGCCGCCGCATCGTACACATCCATGTCCGGGGCGAGCCCCTCGCGCATCACCTGCACGAGGCGGTACGCCATCACGTAGTCCATGCCGCCGTGGCCGCCGGCGCGTGCCTTCTCGCCCAGCGCGCGCCAGAGCGCATGCTCGTGCTTCGCCTTGTAGCCATCCAGCGTGGTCCAGCGATGCGCCGCACCCTCGCCTTCCACGTAGACGCGCGCCGGGTAATCCTCGAAGATGCCCTTCGACCCCTGCACCGAGTTGATGCGCGAGTAGGGACGTGGGCTCGAGACGTCGTGCTCGAGTCGGATCGTGCGCCCTTGGGCCGTCCTGACCAACGACACGCTCAGATCACCCGTGACGTATTGCTCCTTCCACTTCGGCGAATCCTTCGGCTCGTGGTCGGCGCGCCACCTGGTCAGCCCCATCTCCGGGGTGCTCATGGCGACGAGGTAGTCGAAGCGGTCGCCGCGGTTGATGTCCATCATTGCGGCGATCGGGCCGAGTCCGTGCGTGGGGTAGAGGTTCGCGTTGCGCAACGTGTGATGCGCGCGGCGCCAGAGACCCTCGTCACGGTTTTCGAACAGGATTTCCCGCAGGTCGTGATTGTACGCAGCCCCACCGTGCTTGAGGTCACCGAAGACGCCCGCCCGCACCATGTTCAGCACCAAAAGTTCGTTATAGCCGTAACTGCAGTTCTCCATCATGATGCAGTGCTTTCGCGCGCGCTCCGAGGCGTCCACGAGCTTCCAGCAGTCGTCGATGGTGTAGGCCGCGGGCACCTCGGTGGCGGCGTGCTTGCCGGCGCGAAGGGCTGCGAGGCAGATCGGCACGTGGAACTGCCAGGGCGTGGCGGTATAGACGATGTCGATGTCGTCGCGCTGCACGAGCTGCTCGTAGGCGGTCTCGCTGCCGGTGAAGCGGGCGGGCTCGTAGTCGTGTCCCGCGTCCCGCATCTGCTTCACCGCCCGGTCGAGCGTTTCCGGCGCCGTGTCACAGAGTGCAGTGATGCGTACGTTGTCCACGCCCAGCAACTCGTGCAACACCGACCGGCCGCGCAGGCCCGTGCCGACGATCGCAATGCGGACGACGGCGTGCTTCTCGAACGGCACACCGACCATCGAAGCCGCCGCCGCTGTCGGCTCGGGCAGCGCGATCGGGCCGAGGTGCGCCGGCGCGGCGGCGGCATGGGCGACGCCCGGCAGACCCAAGGCGAATCCGGCGCCCGTCAGTGCGGCCCCCTTCAGGAGGTCGCGGCGTGAGAGATCGTCGGGCGAGTCGGTCATGGGCAGCCTTGTCTGGTCAGGGATCCGGATCGTCGTCGTCCCACTGCGTGGCGCAGGGGCCGGCGGCTGTCGTGAAGAACATCGCAAGCGCACCGGCCGCAGGGAACTGCCGGCGGTACGTCGCCGCCCACGTGTCGCGGAATGCCTCGGCCCCATCGGCCTCCACGAGCGCCCAGACGCTCCCGCCGAACCCCGCACCGAAGGCCGACGCCGCCACCGCCCCGTGCGCCCGGGCCAGCGCGCAGAGCGCGATCGTCTCGGCCACCTGATTGCCGAGCAGCGCCGTCGCCCCACGCATCGAGGCCGCCGTCACTTCGCCGAACGTCGCCCAGTCCTGCGCCTGCAGCGCGACAGTGGCCGCCGGGATGAGCGCGTACGTCTCGAGCAGAAACTGGGCGAGCCGACGCTCGAGGGCGGCGGCGTCGAAATCGGGCGTCGCATGCGCCGGGATCATCGCACGAAGCGCCGCCGGGGCACCGGGGCCGCTGTCCATCGCGGCAGCCAGCGACGGGTCATCACGCACGGTGACGTGGTTCCACGTGGCAAGCAGGTGACGCGCGAGCAGCGAGACGCGGTTGTACTCGTCGCGCGCGCTGCCGGTCTTCTCGGCCAGCACGCCGGACGAGGCGACCACGAAGCAGTGCGTGCGCGGCAGCGCCACCACACCATCGAAGCGCACCGGCATCCACGAGAACTGCGCGACGTGATCCGGCTGTGCGCAGAGGATCGCCGTCTGGTCCTGACTGCCACCGAGTGTGCCGACGCCGTCGAGTCCGGCCAGTCCGCGATACGGTCCGCCCATCTCCATCGCACCGAGATAGCCGGCGCGATCGAGCCGCGAGGAGAGGTGTTGCTGCCAGACCGTCGTGGTATCGAGGCGATTCACCGCGGCGAGCGACAGGAAGACGCTGATCATCAGCGCCGTCGACGAGCTGACGCCAGCGGCCAGCGGGAGATCGCTGACGAACGCGATGTCGGCACCGCGCGTGGCCTCGGGAAAGTTCAGCGCGAGCCGTCGTACGACGGTCAGGACGTAGTGGCTCCAGTCACCGTCAGGCGCCGTGCCCGAGGAACCCAGCACCGTCTCGCAGCGCATGCCCGTGACGGGATCACCGATGCGGACCTCCCCGTCATCGCGCGGCGCAGCGCGCACGGCAAACCCCCGCTCGACCGCCGCCAGCAGCGACCGGCCGCCGGCATAGTCGGTGTGCTTGCCGAATACCTCGATCCGCCCCGGGACCCAGACGGCAGTGCGGCCGGCGTGCGACGCGCCCGCCGCGTCGAGCGCTGCGTCGCAGCGCTGCAGCGCGTCCGCCGTTCGCGCCGCCAGCGCGTCGCGGAACCCACCCGCCAGCAGCGTATCGTGGAACGCCTGGCGCGAGCGTCGCACTAGAGCGACACCGGCCGGTCGCGCAACACGCGCGCCACGCTCTCGATGTCGCCCCGCGTCGAGAGGTCGAGTACGCCCTCTCGGCTCTCCAGCACGCGGAATGGCTCGCCCAGCTCGGAGATGGCGATGCGGACCGCATCCTGCAGTTCCAGCTCACCACGCACACTGGGCTGCACGCGACGGCACGCCTCGTAGATGACTGGCGTGAACGACCAGAGGTTCATGCTCACCAGCGACTGCGCCAGCAGCCGCGCATAGGTCGCCTCGTCAGGCTTCTCGACGATGCTCGTCAACCAGCCGTGCCCGTCGCGCTGCAGCAGCGCGAACGCCCGGACCCGCTCCTCGGGAATGTTGCCGTTCGCGACGAGTCCCTGCCATTCGAACCCGACGGTGCCCGAGGCGCTGAGCGCCGCGAGAGCGCGGCAGGCCGCGACGGGATAGTAGTTGTCGCCGTTCATGACCAGCACCGGATCACCGGCCGCAAACGCCTCCGCCGCCGCCACTGCGCTCGCCGTACCATCGGCGACGGACTGGGTGCCGAAGTGCACGCGCACCCGGCGTAGAGACACGCCCTGATAATACGCGCGGATCGACTCGTGCTCGGGGCCGATGACGAGGCATACATCGGTGATCCCGGCATCGGCGAGACTGCTGATCGCATGATCAAGGAATGGTCGTCCGATCGGGATCATTGCCTTGAGACCGCCATCGGCCACCTGCGCCTGCGCTGCATCAAGTCGTACCGCAGCATCGGCTCGCCGCATGCGCGTGCCGAGCCCGCGCGCCAGAATCACTGCCTTCGTCGTGTGCAATCCCCACCTCCTACGGTATCGGTAGCGGCAACAGCAGAACGCAAGGGAAAAAGCAAGGGCACGGAAAGGCGCCAAGCGGTCGGTCGCGCGACGGGCATTCTGCACCACGGCGAGCGTCGGGGCATTTTTTGGGGGAACAGCCACGGCACACTGTGAACTGCCCGACTCGACGCTGCAGAAATCGTTCCCGTTCCGGGTCGGCGACGTGCGCTGGCAGTGACAAAATAGCTCTGGCTCCTCAGCGGCTGTAGTTCCCGACGTCTGCCGTTCTGCGGCCGTGCCGTTGTGCGACATGCCGTGGCTATTGAAAATTCAGTCTGCAAGGCCCTCGAACCGTCGCCCATAGCCCGTGACGACCGCAATCGACACCGCCAGCACCAGCGCCATCGCGTAGTAGTTGTGCAACCCTACGGACAGCGGCGACTGCAGCGGCATGCCGAGTGCGTCTCCCCCGGCGGTAGCGCTCGAGGCGAGGATGGTCGGCAGGAACCAGGGAAGCAGAAACGGCCAGGTGCAGACCGTGAGGTCCAGCAGGTTGGCGCGGCGGTAGCGCGACAGGCCAAAGCGTTCGCCAGCCTGGCGCGCGAATGGCCCCACTGCGAGGATCGCGACCACGCTGTGCGTCGTCAGCAGCACCGCCGCACTGACCACGCCCACCGTCCACCACTCGGCCGCGCGCGCGCTGTGTGCGCGACGCGAGGCAGCGCGTACGAGCCGGTCCAGCAGGTCGGTCGCCTGCAGCGTGCCGACCAGTGCGACCAGCAGGAGCGTGAAAATGCAGACCCCGACCGCGCGCTGCATCCCGTCGATGAGCACTCCCTTCGCGCCGAAGCTGGTCGCGTCGATATGCAGCAGTGTCGAGGGCGTGATCAGTCGGAACGCCAGCGCCAGCGCGCAGGCCAGCGCGAGGCCGGCCAGCAGCGCTTCGATCAGATGGCGGGCGCGGAGCAGCATCACGATCACGACCACCGGCGGTAGCGCCATGAGCAGCGCGCGTGGCTCCACGGCCATTTCCGAGACGGAGGGATCGAGAGCAGCGGGGGGGATCACCGCCCCACCCGACAGCCCCGTGACGAGCAACGCCAGCAGGCCCGCCGGCACCACGTACTGCAGCCGGCTGCGCACCGTGCCACCGATGTCGGCGTCCTGCGAACCACTGGAGGCGATGGTCGTGTCGGACACCGGCGAAATCGAATCACCGAACGTGGCGCCGCCGAGAATGGCTCCCATCAGGATTGCCGGGTCGGCCCCGGCGGGACCGCCAGCCGGATAGAGCAGCGGTCCGGCCAGCAGGATCGTGCCGAAGCTCGTGCCTGTGGCCGTGGACACGAGCGCGCAGATGGCGAACGCCGCCACCGCATAGGCGCCGCCCGTGAGGTGGAGCCGGCGCGCCAGCCACGCCAGCGCCGTCACGAACCCCGAGCTGCCGATCACCGCCCCCAGCACACCCGAGAAGAGCCACGCACACAGCATCAGCATCACCACGCGCTGGCTCATGCCATCCAGCATCGCCTCGCAGTACCGTGCCCGGTCGCGCGCCAGCGCCAGCCCCACGACGAGCGCCGCCAGCAACACCGGCCAGAAGCCTGTCTCGTCCGGGGCCCCCTGCAACGCCAGCAGCGTCACACCGCCGAGGAACACCACGAACGGTGCCAGTGCGCCAGCGGTATTCCCGCGGAACGTCAGCGGAGCGTCAGTCGGGTGCGTGAGAGGCGCGGGCATGTGGACGAGGAAACTCGCGGCGCGCTAACGTTCGCGCCATGCCATCCGATTCCACGCCGCTCCCGGACCCGCCGCACGACGCCTTCACGCTCCACGACCTGCGCGTCGAGGTGATTGCCACCGACCGCCCCATGGTCTGCAATCACCCCGCCGGCATGTCCTTCGAGGTGAGCGGTGAGATGCTGCACTTTCCCGACGGTCAGGGCTTCCCGCTCTACCCGCTGGCGGCGCTGCTGCCGCTGCTGCCTGCAAAGCAGCGACCCACGCATCGCAACGACTGGATGACGACCGATGCCGACATTGCCTGTCCCGATCCGCACTGCGGCGGACGGTTCCGCATCACGCGCATCGGCACCCGCACCTTCCGCCACGGTGAGGTGACCCTCGTGCCGCTTCCCCCCGACGACGGCACCCTCACATGACGCAGATCCCCGCACCGCCGCACGCAGTTCCACAGGTCGCCCTCGCGCCCGACTATGCCATCCCCCGCCTGATCAAGGGCAACTGGCAGCTCGCCGGCGGACACGGACGCGTCTTCAAGGACCACGCGATCGCGGACATGATCGCCTTCGCCGACGCCGGCATCACCGCCTTCGACTGCGCCGACATCTACACCGGCGTGGAAGAGATGATCGGCAGCTTCGTCCGCCACTGGCGCAAGGTCCGCGGCAGCGACGCGCCACCGATCCGTGTGCACACCAAGTGCGTGCCCGATCTGGAGATCCTGCCCCGCATCACGCGACAGCACATCGAGGCCATCATCGACCGATCGCTGGCGCGCCTTGGCACCGAACGGCTCGACCTCGTGCAGTTTCACTGGTGGGACTGCGACATCCCCGGCTGCGTCGACGCCGCGCTGCATCTGCAGAACCTGCAGCGCGCCGGCAAGATCCACCACCTTGGCCTCACGAACTTCGATGCCGCGCACGTCGTCGCGCTGCTCGACGCCGGCGTGCCGATCGTCGCGCACCAGGTGCAGGTGTCACTGCTGGACGCGCGGGCACTGCGCACGCTCTCCGCGATCGCGCGCGAGCGACACGTGCCTCTGCTGGCCTACGGGGCCCTCGCGGGTGGCTTCCTGTCGGCACGGTGGCTCGGCGCCGCGCCACCGACCGAGCCACTCGAAAACCGGTCGCTCACGAAGTACCGCCTGATCATCGACGAGTACGGTGGCTGGGAGGCGTTTCAGGATCTCCTCCGCACGCTCGCACGTATCGCCGCGCTGCACGGCACCAGTATCAGCACCGTGGCGCTGCGCTACGTGCTGGACCAGCCGGCCGTGGCCGCGGCCATCGTCGGTGCGCGACATGCGCTGCACCTCGACTCCACGCTGGCGGCCATTCCACTCCCGCTCAGCGGCACCGAGCGCGCCGTGCTCGAGGCGCTCGTCACGCACGCCCCCGGCCCTGCGGGGGAGGTGTACGCACTCGAGCGCATCAAGGGCGGCACACATGCCGCGATCATGCGCTACGACCTCAACCAGCCTTCGTGACATGGCGTCGGTGTCGGCTGCGGGCTGACGCGCAAGCCGTGGTCAGGCCTCGGCGGCGCGGGCGCGGGCGGCCAGCGTGCGTTCGTACCAGTCGAGGATCGGCGTCACCGAGATGCCGTGAACGATGATGCTGCATGCCACCACCGTGAGCACCAATCGCACCAGCGGCATCGCAGCCGCCGCCTCGACGCCGTGATTGAGGGCATAGGTCAGATAATACAGACTGCCGATGCCACGGATGCCGAACCAGCTCAGCAGACCGCGCTGCGCCCTCGTGGTGTCCGTGCGCGAGAGGACCGCCTCGGTGGCCAGCGGTCGGACGATGACGAACAGCGCCAGCGCCAGCCCCACGCCGGGCACGTACCACGCATCGGCCAGCGCGATGCCCACCACGACCACCAGCAGCACTTCCAGCAGCCGCTCGAGTGTGTCACCGAAGCTCAGCGCCTCGCTCACCAGGACGCCAGCCGACACCGCCGGCTGGCGCATCGATTCGGCCGACATGTCCGCCGTCACCAGCGTTTCGGCCGGCGGATGCGGGTGCGCCGCCATCTCGTCAGATTCGCCGCGCATCGCGAACCAGCGCTGCACACTGCGGTGGACCTCCGGATGCGGAGACTCGTTCACGACGTCCAGCTCCGCATGACGCAATCCCACGCCGGCAGCGAAGGTCGCGAGAAACCCCCAGCCACCGACCACCTCTGCCGCTGCGTATGACAGGGCGACCAACGCCAGCACGAGGAAGTCACTTGGCGCACCCGTGTCACGCTGGCGGCTGCGCAGTCCGATTGCGAACCGCCCGATGAAACGCCCCAGCACGTACCCGATCAGCAATCCCGCAGGAATCGCCCACACGATGCGGTGCAGAAACCAGCCACCGATCCACCCATCCGGACCACCATGCTGCAGCCCGAGGAGCGCGAAGATGATGAAGGGGAATGCCGCGCCGTCGTTCAGCCCCGCCTCACCAGACAGCGCGAATCGCACCTGATCGTGATCACCGGCGTCGGACACGGCCACGGCCGAGGCGAGCACGGGGTCGGTCGGTGCGAGGATGGCGCCGAGCAGCAACGCCTCGAACAGCGGCAGGCCAAGGAATCGCGAGCCGATCAGCGCAACCCCGACGATCGAAAGCAGCATCACCGGGCCGGCCAGCAGCAGCGCCGGCCGCCACGTCGGATGGCGCAGCGGCAGACGCAGTTTGAGCCCGCCGACGAACAGCGAGACGATCACCGCCACTTCGGTGAGCACCTCCATCCACGTGCGCTGGCCCTCGACGTCCATGCGCAGCAAGCCGAATCCCGCCGGCCCCAGCACCAACCCCACAATCAGGTAGATGAGCGAGGTGGAGATCGGCAGCCGCTGCACCGGCGCCGACATCAGCGCCATGAACAGCAGCAGCGCGCCGACGGCGCTCATCCACCCGAGCACACTCATCGGGTGGAGCGTTGCTCATCGGCCAAACTCCGACGCACTCCTGTGCGACCGACGATGACGACGCGCAAACGCGCACTGCTCGGTGGCATGCTCATGCATACCGTCTCGTGCAAACCGCGAACCAGCACCCACGGCAGCGCCCGGTTGCGGCGTGCCGTCAGCGCCGGCTAGGGCACCAGCGGACGCGACGGCACGCTCGGAATGAGGTAGAACCTCTCCTGTCGCGGCCGGAAGAAACGGAAGCCATCGGGCGTCAGATACGCGTCGTCCTCCATCATCACGAACACCTTCTTGCCGCCCCACTCCGGCACTGGCGTTGCCGTGTTCAACTCGATCGAGATGTAGCTGCCGAGCCGCAGGCGGCTGTTCAGCGCCGTCGTATCGCTCCGGTTGGCGGCGCGGAAGTCGATGCCGGCGCCCATGCCATGGCCCTGTGTCCCGATGGGATGCGAGTACACCATCGCCTCGATGCCCCGTTCCTTCATCTCGGCCATCGTCGCGCGGAACACGGCACCACCCGTTGCGCCGGGCCGCGAGTGCCGGAGCATCAGGGCGTCCTGCAACGTGTTGGTGTTGGCAATGGCCTGCTGCAGGCCGGGCGGGGCATCCGTCTCGCCGGGCGTCAGCACGTAGGCCATCTTCTGCCAGTCGGTGTCGAAGCCCATGTAGCTGATGCCGAAGTCGACGTGCACCAGATCGCCCGGTTCGATGACGGTTGCCTCCGGCGCGACGGCGAGAAACCCCCGCGATGTGGCGATGTCGCCTCCGGCGCGCTGCACGCGCAGGTCGGGCTGGAACCAGGTGCGGACGCCGGCCGCCCAGAGCGCGTCGTAGAGATGGCGGCGCACATCGCCCACCGTCGTCCGCCCGGGCGAGATCACCTCTCGCGACAACGCGCGCTTGACGATGGCTTCCGTGAGCGCAACGGCGGTGCGGTAGTGCTCCATCTCGCCGGGCAGCCGCGTGTCGAGATACTCCTCGATGAGGTCGCTGGCGCTGGTGAAGCGCGCGGTGCCCTCGGGGCCCACCGCCTCGGCGATGAACTGCCACGCATCATGCCCCAGCGAGCGTGTCTGCCCGCGGCGTCCGCCGATCCCGAGGCCGATGGTGCGTGGACGGTACTGCTCGTACAGCGCGCGCAGCGTGGGGCCGGCCGGACGCGGTTCGCCCGTCGGCGTCTCGAAGAACCGCGCGAGGTTCTCCTCCGTATAGCCGGTGATGGCGAATTTCTTCAGCCCATCGGTCCCGGCATCGATGAAGACGAACAGGTCGCGGTTGCCCGTGTACGGCCGCGGCGGCGCCACGTACGGCGCCAGCGGGTCGTCGTGGAATTCCTCGTTGACGACGATCCACATGCCGATGCCGTGGCGCCGCATCATCGGCAGCAACAGGGCGTGGCGCTGGACCAGCCACTGCTCGCGGATGGCGATCTGTCGCGACAACGGCAGCAACGGCGGCGCATCCGACGCAGCCGGAGTGCGAGCGCTGCCGTCAGCGACAGCGGCCGGCGCGACGATGCCTCGGGTGAGCGGCGCGCAGGCCGCGAGCAGCACCGCGACACAGGGGACGAGATGATGGCGCATGGGCGAGAATCTCAAGGCGGTGGAGCATGCCGCGCGGCGGCACCGAGGGCGTCGGACGAAGATATACCTCCGTGATCGCGACGGCGCGTGCTCCCAACGATGCACCGCCGGCAGTGGAGTGACTCGCGTTGCCGGCGGTGCGGTGCTCTGTTCCCCTGGAATGGTCGCGTCACCACACTGGCGCGGCGTTACCAGTCGGTCGGGCCGTAGTCCTTGAGAAACTGTCCCCAGACATGCCGGCCGGTGTTCACGCCATCGATGATCGGATCGACGATGCGCGCAGCGCCGTCGACGATGTCCAGCGGCGGATGGAACCGATGCTCGGCCGTCTTGCGCGCGGCGATCTCCACCGGGTCCTCGTCGGTCACCCAGCCCGTGTCTACACTGTTCATGTGGATGCCGTCGGTGAAGTAGTCCGCAGCCGACGTGCGCGTCATCATGTTGAGCGCGGCCTTGGCCATGTTCGTATGCGGGTGCCGCGTCGTCTTGAAGCGCCGGTAGAACTGCCCCTCGACGGCCGACACGTTCACGATGTGCTTCTCGCGGCCGGGGGTGCGCAGCAGCAGCGGCTTGAGGCGCGCATTGATCAGGAACGGCGCCACGGCGTTCACCAGCTGCACCTCGAGCAGTTCGACGCTCGGCACCTCGTCCATCTGCAGCCGCCAGCTGTTGCGGTCGCGCAGGTCCACCTGCTGCCGGTCCTGGTCGAGCCGGCCGACCGGGAAGAGCGCCTGCTGCGCCTCATGCTCCTCGTCGAGCAGCTTCACCTGCGACAGCTGCGCGGCGTGCGTGAGCCCCACCGCCTGACGGAGTTCGGGCGCGAGCACCGGATCGCTGCCCTTCCCTTCCGGCAGCATGCTGTAGCCGCGGACGCCCTCGTAGGCGCCGAGCAGCCGGCGCGTGTGCTCGGGCATGGCGTGGAGCGCGGCAGTCTCGATGTCCATCATGTGCTGATAGAAATCGGGGGGCCGCCGCACGGTCTGGCAGGCGTTGTTGACGATGAAGTCGAGACGGTCTCGCGTGGCACAGAGGTGCGCGCAGAACGCCTCGACGCTGGGCGTGTGGCGCAGGTCGAGCCCGAAGATCTCGAGCCGCTCGCTCCACGCCAGGAAATCGGGTTCGGCGGCGTATCGGGCGGCCGAGTCGCGCGGGAAACGGGTGGTGACGATGAGCTGTGCACCGGCGCGCAGCAGCTTGATGCCGGCCTGATAGCCGATCTTGACGCGTCCACCAGTCAGCAGCGCGACGCGGCCGCGCAGGTCGGCGGTCTCGGTCCGCTTGCGATAATTGAACGCCGCGCAGGCGGGGCACATCTGGTCGTAGAAGTGATGCAGCGTCGTGTAGTCCTTCTTGCACACGTAGCAGTTCAGCACCTCCGGGGCGTGGAGCAACTCCGGCTCCTCGTCCACGGTCTCCTGCACGAAGTCGGCGGGCGCAAAAAGGCGCGGTGTGATGAACACCTCCTCGCGGCGCAGCTTGCGGATACCCGTGTCCTGCAACACCGCCTCGGCGCGCTGCGTGCGCTCGACCTTCCGCTGGTTGCGGGTGGCCTTGACGAGACGGCGGCGGGCGAGGGCGTCCGGGCGGGACACCTCGCCAGCGGCGTGCAGGAGTCGGGTGCGGTCGGCGGGGGCCATGCGGGCAAGGATCGCGCGATCACCGGCAATCGCCTCGAGCAGGGCGGCCGCCTCGCCGGCGCGTGCCGCCACCTCGGTGGGGGTCAGCCCGTCCAGCGGCGACGGGGGCTGCGGAGCGGGTGGAGCGTCGGCGGTGAGATCGAGGGTGTCGCGGTCAGGCATCCCTGAAAGATAACCTGCCCGGGGCCCCTTCCCCGGCCATCGGATCCTACCGCTGCCCCAGTCAGGGCGGTAGGATCTGCATTGGGCCACGCCGGTCATGACGTTCGCGGGTGATGCGCCGTTGCCAGTCGGTCGCCCACGTCGCCGCAGTTCACTCCCCACTGCCGATCCTGCTGATGACCAGCCGCCGCGCGTTCCTGTCCGCCGCCGCCACGCTCGCCGCGGCCCCCGCCTTCTCCGCCACGGCGTTCCGGCAGCTGGCCCGGGCCCGGGACGTGGGCGGCACGCGCACGGCGCTCGACCTGGCCGACGACGAGACGTTCTGGTTCGAGATCCAGCGCGCCTTCGAGGTGGACCGGACCTGGGTGAACCTGAACAACGGCGGCGTGAGCCCGGCCCCGTCGATGGTCATCGAGCAGATGATCCGCGACATCCGCTACAGCAACGAGATCCCGGTGGACCACATGTGGCGCCACCTGCAGCCCCGCATCGAGAGCGTGCGTCGCGAGCTGGCCGCCGAGTTCGGGTGCGATCCCGAGGAGATGGCGATCACGCGCAACGCGTCGGAAGCGCTGGAGACGATGATCTTCGGTCTCGACCTGACGCGCGGTGACGAGGTGATCATCAGCACGCAGAACTACGGCCGCATGATCAACGCCTGGCAGCAGCGCGTGAATCGCGAGGGGATCGTGTTGAAGCGGGTGCAGTTTGCGGTGCCGGTGCAGCGCGACGACGACGTGGTGAATGCCTTCGCCGCGGCGATCACGCCGCGGACGAAGGTGATCGAGATCACGCACATCACCAACCTCACCGGCCAGATCCTGCCGGTACGCAAGATCGCCGACATGGCGCGCGCGAAGGGCATCGAGGTGTTCGTGGACGGAGCGCATGCGTTTGCACACTTCCCGTTCACGCGCGACGACCTCGGGGTGGACTACTACGGCACGAGCCTGCACAAGTGGCTCTACGCCCCGATCGGCACGGGCTTCCTGTACGTGCGCAAGGAGAAGCAGCGGGCGCTCTGGCCGCTGATGGCCGGCAACCCGGGCCAGGAGAACGACATCCGGAAGTACGAGGAGATCGGCACGCACCCGCAGGCGAACTTCAACGCCATTGCGGCAGCGATCGTCTTCCACCGCGGCATCGGCGCCGATCGCAAGATCGCGCGCATGCGCTGGCTGCGCGACCGCTGGGCGAAGCGATTGCTGGCGGAGGGAAACGGACGGGTGACGGTGCTCACCCCGCTCGACTCGCCGAACGGCGGCGGCATCGGATTCTTCAACGTCGACGGGCTGGATCCGGTGAAACTCGGCGGGTGGCTCTACTCGAAGCACAACATCGTGCAGACGCCCATCGTGCACGCGAAGGAGTTTGCGGGCATTCGCGTGACGCCAAACGTCTACACGACGCCGCAGGAGATCGACGTCTTTGCCGACAAGGTGCTGCTCGCCATGAGGCAGGGCATCGTCTAGCGCGGGTCCGCCGTTCGTGCCGAGCCGTCATGGCGGTGCGTGCCCTCGCCGACCACCACGGAGCTGAGGTCGTCGATTCTTTTCACACCGAGGCCAGGAGGAACGGAGGGGGTGGGGGCTCAGCCCACGACGCGACGATCGGTGCCTTCAACGCGGATGGCGGATGGCAGCCCCGGCGACTGTTGCACCCCCGAAAGAAAGCGACGCCGGATTGACACACCGGCTCTGGATCGGACGTAGGTTCAAGCAGTCCGGACAGCGTTGCCCCGTTCCGCAACCAGCGCCGGCGACACCATTACAGCACCATGAAGAAGTCGACCAGTATCCAGCTGCTTTTTCTGAACTCCATCGTGCTCGGCGTGTCGGGCTGCGACTCCGAGCCGCCGCCGGTGGACCCCTGCAACACGAGCACGTTCAACGCGCCGACGTGCGAGTCGGCCGTGGCCAACCGTGGCTATCACTACCATGGCGCGTGGTTCCCGATGGTCTATGCGAGCCCGTACCTGTTCTATTACGGCGGCTACACCCGCGCGCTGACGGCAGGGCGTCCGGTGTACTCGGCGCCACGCTCGGTGTACGAGCCAGCGTACCGATCGCTGGACGCGCGCGCGCAGTCGTACGCTGGCCGGGTGGCACCGAGCGGCACGCAGCTCAACGGCACGCGCATGTCGTCCATCCTGCGCCGGCCGGCGTCCATCGCCAGGTCGCGATCGGGGTCGACCGTGCGTCGCGGCGGCTTCGGCTCGATCGGCCGCGGGCGCTCTTCGTTCGGTGGATGATCGTGCGCCCTGTTCGCTGCCTGCTGGTGCTGGCGCTCACCGCCTGCACCAGCGCCGAGCAGAAGGCGCGCGAGCGCGAGACGCAGATGATCGCGCAGGCGCAGGCCGATTCGACGGCAGAGGCGGAGTTCGTCGCCGACTCGCTGGCCCTCGACTCGACGGTGACGCTCGACAGCATCCGTGAACTGCGCATCCGCGAAGTGACCACCACCGACGACAACGGCTATGCGTTCACGCTGCCGCGGCACGAAGCCATCGGTGCGATGGGCCAGACCTGCGCCCTGACCAGTGAGCGCTACGCGCAACTGGTCCCGGGCGATACGCTGCGCTGCCAGTGGGGCCCGCCGGAGTGAAGCGCGTCGTCCATCCGCCGCGCGCGGACTGGCAGAAGAAGGTCGAGGTGCTCGGCCTGGCGTGGCACTCGGCCAAGGGGGCGTACTGGAACGAGTCGGCGTACTACAGCTTCACGATGGACGAGGTGCTCAGGCTCGAGCACGCGACGAACACGCTGCACGGCATGTGCCTCGAGGCCGTGCAGCACATCGTCGACCAGCGACTCTTTCTCCGGCTCGGCATCCCGTCGCACGTCATCCCGCTGATCGAGGCAGCGTGGGAGCAGGAGCCTCCGTCGATCTACGGCCGATTCGACCTCGCCTACGACGGTCTCGGCCCGCCGAAGCTGCTGGAATACAACGCCGACACGCCGACCTCGCTCGTCGAGGCCAGCGTGGTGCAGTGGTTCTGGCTGCAGGAGCAGTTCCCGGCGAAGGATCAGTTCAACTCCATGCACGAGCGCCTCATCGAGCAGTGGAAGGCGCTGCGGCCGTTCCTGCAGGGCGATCGCGTGCATTTTGCCGGCATGGATGACATCGAGGACGGCATGACGCTGGCTTACCTCCGCGACACCGCGCAGCAGGCGGGCCTCACGTGCGACACGCTGACGATGGACCGGATCGGCGTCACGACGGACGGCTTCTTCACGGACAGCGATGACCAGGTGATCGAGTCGATCTTCAAGCTCTACCCGTGGGAGTGGATCGTCGCCGAGGATGAGCGCTTCGTGCAGGCACTGCTGCAGCAGGGGACGCGGATGCAGTGGATCGAGCCGATCTGGAAGATGCTGCTCTCCAACAAGGGCCTGCTCGCGATCCTGTGGGAGATGTTTCCCGAGAGCCCCTACCTGCTCCCGGCCTCACTCGACGTCGCCGAGACGCTGACCTGGGACGCGTACGTTCGCAAGCCGCTGCTCTCACGCGAGGGAGCGAACGTCACCGTGACGATGTTCGATCAGACGCTGATGGAATCGCAGGGCGACTACGGCGAGGAGGGCTACGTGTACCAGGCGATGGCCTCCATCCCCAACTTCGACGGCCGCTACGCCGTGGTTGGCTCGTGGATCATCGGACAGGAGTCGGCTGGCATCGGAATTCGTGAATCACAGCGTCTCATCACCGACAACCTGTCCCAGTTCGTCCCGCACCTGATCGAAGGCTGAGCGACGCCGCGCGAGCGCACCCGCCGCGCGCTCGCCGGAGCGGCACCCGTCTGCGGAAGCAGCGTTCACGATCGTTCCAACGGCGCGCACGCCCGAGTCAACGCAGCGCCGAGAGCGCCGACGCGAAGTCGTCGGTCCATACCTGGGTCGCAGGGGTGACGCGCTGCCAGCGCGGGAGCGCGAGGAGCGCGCCGAGGTCAGACTCACGTTCGGCGATCACCATCCAGTCGGAGGTGTTCTTGCCGCGATCGATGTCGGCCTGCGTGATCTCGCGCTCGTCGCGGAGGCGTGTGACCATGCCGGCGTCCCGCACCAGTGCCGCCACGACGGGGCCGAGGTCGAAGTACTGGTTGGAGATGTGGACGGCGATCACGCCGCCGGGCGCGAGCTTGCGACGGTAGAGGGCGAGCGCCTCGCGCGTGAGCAGGTGGATCGGAATCGCGTCGGCGCTGTACGCATCCAGCAGCAGCAGGTCGTAGCGGCGATCGGGCGCACGCGCGATGGAGAGACGTGCGTCACCGAGCACGATCGTGGCCTCGGGGGCGCAGTCCCGGAGGTAGGTGAAGTAGCGTGGGTTGCGCGCGATGCGCACGATCGCGGCGTCGATCTCGAAGAATGTCCAGGTCTCGTCCGGTTGGCGGTAGCAGGCCAACGAGCCCGCGCCGAGCCCCACCACCGCGACACGTTTCACGAGTCCACGCTGCTGCCGCGGGATGACGATCTCCCCGACGGGGCCGGTGCGCGTGTAATACGTGAGCGGCTCTCGACGCATGTCGGGGCGCATGTTTTGCGCACCGTGGCTGATGTTGCCGTGCGCGAGCGAGTGGAACCGGCCGCTGTCGGTCTGATACACGCGACTCACACCAAAGAAGCTGCGCGCTTCCAGCATCAACCGGCTGTCCCGTTCGAACGCGACGCTTGCGACGAGCAGCGCCGCGACCCCGAGCCCGAAGCGCAGCCGACGGCCCGCCAGCGTGGCGCAGAGGAGCGCGGGCGCTGCGAGTGTGAGCAGCCGGCGTGCCGCCGCCGACTCGAGGCCGAACTCGCGCACCGCCGCCCCGCATAGCAGGACCAGCGGGATCAGCGCGAGTGGAAGCACGACGTCCAGCACTCGTCGCGGCGCGAGCCCTGCCCAGCGGGGCCCCTCGGTCACCGCAGCGTCGTCATCATCCACGACCACGCGAACGCTCAGCGCCGCCAGCACCAGCACGAGCGGGTATTCGAGGATGGAGGTGAACAGCGCCGGCGCGAGCACGGCGTTGAACGCCCCGCCGAGGGCACCGCCGAGGGCGACCCAGAGATAGAACTCCGTCAGCGCGTCGGCGGGCGGGGCGTCCTCGGCCAGCGCTGCGTGGCTGCAGAGTGCGATGATGGCGAACGCGACGAGATGCAGCGCGATCAGCGGCCGGATCGGGTGTGTCGCATCGGACAGGATGGCGACCAGCAGTGGCAGCACGGCGATCGGCAAGGCGCGCGAGAGCGCCGGTCGCGGGATGACCTGTCGGGATGCGAACGCCACGATGAACGTCAGCAGGTAGATCGCGAGTGGCAGCACCCAGAGCAGCGGAAACGGCGCAATGTTCGTCGACATGTACATCGTGACGCTGAGCATGAGGCTCGACGGCACGAAGGCGAGGAGCATCCATCGGCCCCGTCGGCGCCACGCGATGGCACCGCGTGACGCCACCGCCACCGCCGGGGCATCCACGGTCCTGATCGACGCGTCGTTGCTCCGTGCCATCACGGCACAGGCCGCGACCAGCACCACGAGCACGCCATACCCCATGGACCAGGCACGACTCTGCACCTGGAGCGCGAACCGCGGCTCGAGCACCAGCGGGTACGCGAGCAGTCCCAGCATGCTGCCGGCGTTGCTGGCTGCGTACAGCGCGTACGGATTGGCGGCTGCCGGGTGCCCGGTACGCGCGAACCAGGTTTGCAGCAGAGGGCTGGTGGTGGCCACGACGAAGAATGGCAGTCCGGCCCCGACCAGCAGCAGCAGCATCAGCCACGGCGCAGGATTCGTCGCGGCCGGAGGTTGCCACCCCGCGGGGACGGCGATCGGCAGGACGAACAGCGGCAGGGCCAGGATCACGATGTGCATCAGCGCCTGTTGCCGCGGTGTGAGCCACCGTGCCGAGGCGTATGCGTACATGTAGCCTGCCAGCAGCAGCACCTGATAGCTGACCATCGCCGTGTTCCAGACCGCAGGCGACCCGCCCAGCAATGGCAGCACCATCCGGGCGAACATCGGCTGGATGAGGAAGAGGAGCGTGCCCGAGACGAACAGCGTCGTGGCAAACAGCAGCGAGGCGCGTCGCGCACCAGGTCGGGCCAACGGCGACTCCATGCAGTCCGGCGGCAGTCGTCAGCGCACCGCGTCAGGCGCGGTGACGGGAAGGCCGGCGCGGATCAGGCGAAGCACGTTCTCCCCCATCACCTGCGCTACCTGCCCCTTGGTGAAGTTCTCGTCGAGGAGCGCCTGCGTGATCTCGCCCAGCCGGTCGGTGGCGAAGGGTGTTGCGGTGGCACCATCGAAGTCGGATCCGAGCCCGACGTGGTCGATGCCGGCGACGTCGACCGCGTGCCGGATCGCGGCGGCGATGGAGCGAGCGCCCAGCGTGCACACGGCAGCGTCCCAGTACCCGATGCCGACCAGGCCCCCGTTGGCGGCAATGGCACGGAGCTGCTCGTCGGTGAGGTTGCGGGGGCCGGGACAGGTGGCGGCGACACCGGTGTGCGAGACGACGACGGGACGCGTGGCCATCGCGAGTACCTCGGTCACCGCCTGCGGCGACGCGTGCGCGAGATCCACGATGATGCCGAGCGCCTCCATCCGGGTGATCACCTCGCGACCGAGAGGCGTGAGGCCGCCGTGCGAGACGCCGTGCGCCGAGCCCGCGACTTCGTTGTCGAAGAAGTGCGTGAGGCCCATCATGCGATAGCCGTGGGCGAACAGTGTGTCGACACTCTCGATGCGTCCGTCGAGCGCGTGCAGCCCCTCGATCGCAAGGACGGCGGCGTGCACGTCGGACTTCAGCGTGTGGCGAAGGATGAAGGCGTCGAACGATTCCTGATCGGTGATCAGCACCAGCGCGCCGCTCGACCGGGCGACCGCATCCTGCAGCCGTGCGGCCTGATGGATGGCGCGGGCACGCAGGCTGCGCCACGTGGCGACTGGCCAGCGCTGCACGATGGCCAGCAGGAGGATATTGTCGGTCTCGCCGGTGTTGCGATCGTAGTTCATCTCGCGCGGCGTCTTGGTGACGACGGAGAAGACCTGCAGCGCCACGTTGCCATCGCGCAGGCGCGGCAGGTCTACATGGCCGTGGCTGGCGCGCGCCAGTGGATCGCGACCCCAGAGCAGCTGGTCGGCATGCATGTCCGCCACCCGCAGCGTGGCGTGCAGCGCCCGCGCCGAGTCACCGATGACCACGTGCGGCGCGTCGACGACACGGTTCATGCGGCGGTCCACGATGCCGGGAACGACCGCGAAGCCGGCGACGACGGCAATGGCCGCGAGGGCGAGGATGGTGACCAGCAGACGTCGCAGCATGGCAGGCGGGTTCGGGAGTGGCAAGCAACGGTCTGCGGACGCGTCACGCAACCCGTCGGCGGCCCGGCGGACGGCGGGCGGCGGGGCGCTTGCCGAACGCCGTGACGCCGTGGATGTTCGGCCATCATGCCCCCCGTCGTCACAGGCCTGCTGCTGGCCATCGCTGCTGCCGGCGTGCTGGCCCTGACGGTGTTCCGCCAGCCAGTGCGCCGCATGGGCAACCGGATTGCCGCCCGAAGCCGGATGCGGTACCGGGGTCGGCTGGACCGGTTCAAGCTGCTGGGGCGCGCGCATGTGCGCGACCTGCTGCTGCGCGATCCCGTGATCGCGGCGGCGGTGGATGCCCATGTCGCGACGCACGGCATCACCCGCGAGCAGACCTGGCGCATGGTGGACGCGTACATCCGCGAGATCGTCCCCTTCTTCAACATCATCGCCTACTACGAAGTCGGATTCCGCCTCTCGCGACTCCTGCTTGGCCTCTTCTACAAGGTGACGGTGGAGTACGAGGACCGCGCCGCCCTGCGCCGCCTGCCACGCGATGCGGTGGTCGTGTACCTGATGAACCACCGCTCCAACGCCGACTACGTGCTGGTGGGCTTTGCCCTCTCGGGTCAGGTCGCGATCTCCTACGCCGTGGGCGAGTGGGCGCGCGCGTTTCCGCTGGAGCAGATCTTCAAGGCGTTCGGCGGCTACTTCGTGCGACGCCGGCATCGCGAGGCGCTCTACCACACGGTGCTGGAGCGGTACGTCCAGCTCATCACGCGCGAGGGCGTGACGCAGGGGATCTTTCTCGAGGGCGGGCTCACGCGCGACGGCCGGCTGCGTCCGCCCAAGATCGGTCTCCTCGACTACGTGCTCGGCATCGGGCACGACCCTGCATACCAGAGCCGCATGCACGTGATTCCCGTGGCGATCAACTACGACCGGGTGCTCGAAGATCGGTCGCTGTTGCGCGAACTGGAAGCCGGCAGCGGGCAGGCGCGCCCGGGACGGATGGCGCAGGCGCGCGAGGTGTTGTCGTATCTGGTGTGGAACGCCGGGCGTGTGGTGACGCGACGATGGAAGCGCTACGGTCGCGCCGCAGTCACGATCGGCGCACCGGTGCCACTGGCGCCGTGGTACACGAGCCAGCCCGATCTCTTCACCATCCCGCGGCCGGAACGCCTCGCGCGGGTCTCGGAGCTGACGGACCGCATCATGGTGCGGATCGGCGGGCTGATCCCCGTCACACCGGTGCCCCTCGTTTGCGCGGCAATCCAGAGCCTCGGCGGTGAGCTGCTGCCCCGCCCCCGGCTGCTCGAACGAATTCGGGACCTGCGTGACGAGCTGCTGGAGCTGAATGCCCGCGTCGTGCGCGCCGACCGCGATCCGGCACAAACGCTTGACGTCGCGCTGCAGATGCTCGAAATGCGGCACGTGGTGCTGGCGCAGGGCGACAGCTATCTCGTTTTGCCGCGTGGCCGCGAGCTGGTCAGCTACTACGCCAACAGCATCGCGCACCTGCTCGGCCCCTACGCCGCCAGTGTCCGGTCTCGTGATGCGCTGCCGGCCGATGCACTGCTCGACTGAGCGCAGGCCATCGCCACCGTCCGGCCCCGCACTTACTGTTGTCGCCAGCACGCGCCCGCCGTTCCCTGCTCCCCCCGTCCGTTCACGCCATGACCTACGCCACCATCACGGGCTGGGGCAAGTGCATGCCTCCGGCCGTCCTCACCAACGACGACATCTCGACGTTCCTCGACACCTCCGACGAGTGGATCAGCTCGCGCACCGGCATGAAGGAGCGCCGCGTGTCCCATGTGAGCGCGATCGAGATGTCGGTGGTGGCCGTGTCGCAGGCGCTGGCCTGCGCGGGGCTGGACGGGCGTGACGTCGAGCTGATCGTCTACGGCAGTTGCAGCAACGACGAGGGCGTGCCGAACAGCGCCTCGGGCGTGCAGCTCGCCATCGGCGCCACGAAGGCCGCCGCGATGGACGTGAATACTGCCTGCACCAGCTTCTGCTACGGGCTGGCCACGGCCACGGCGATGATCCGCAGCGGCATGGTGACGAACGCCGTCGTGATCGGCGTGGAGCTGATCAGCCGCTTCATGGACTGGAGCAACCGCAACGTGGCAGTGCTCTTCGGTGACGGGGCGGCGGCGGTGGTGCTGCAGGCAAGCGACACCGAGTCGGGACTGATCGGCAGCGTGCTCGGATGCGACGCCGAAGCGCGCGAAACGCTGCGAGTGCGTGGGCTCGGCCTCTGCTACGCGAACAAGGATGTGCGCTTCGGCGACACGATCTGGGATTTCGACGGTCCGGTGATCTTCAAGCGCGCCGTGCAGGCCATGGCCGAGGCGTCACAGAAAGTACTGGCCGACCACGGGCTCAGTGCCGACGCCATCGACCTCGTCGTGCCGCATCAGGCGAACCTGCGCATCATCGAGTCGGTGGCGAAGTACAGCGGCATCCCGATGGAGAAGGTCATGGTGACGGTGCACAAATACGGCAACATGAGCGCCGCGACCGTCCCGGTGGCACTGGTGGAGGCGCTGGAGGATGGTCGCGTGACACCGGGCGCCACGATCCTCATGCCGGCGTTCGGCGGCGGTCTGACATACTGCTCGCTGCTGGTGAAGTGGGGCGACCGCGTGACGCCGCTCGGCACCTCCGACCGGGCGCTGCCGCCGTGCACGAGGACGGCGCTGGAGCTCGTGAACGAGTCGCGCGCCGTGCATGACGCGCATGGGCGGTCGCTGGGTGGGCTGATGTCGCCGACGTTCGTCGAGACGGCGCTGCCGTGAGGTTCGTTGGGGTCGCACGGACCACGCATTGCCCACGCCCGTGCCGGTAGCGACCTTTCTCCGTCGAACCTCACAGGAGCCCTCGCATGCCGGTCACGTTCACTGTCAACGGCGCCGCGCGCACCGTCGACGTCCCCGCCGACATGCCGCTGCTGTGGGTACTCCGCGACGTGCTGAACCTCACGGGCAGCAAGTTCGGCTGCGGCATCGGCCAGTGCGGCGCCTGCACGGTGCACCTCGACGGCACGCCGGTCCGCTCCTGCCAGATGCCAGCGGCCGCGCTGCAGGGGCAGAAGATCACGACCATCGAGGGGCTCTCGCCCGACGGCACCCATGCCCTTCAGAAGGCGTGGGAAGAGCTGGATGTGCCGCAGTGCGGCTACTGTCAGGCCGGCCAGCTGATGAGCGCCGCCGCCCTGCTCGCCAAGACGCCCAAGCCGACCGATGCCCAGATCGACGCGGCCATGAACGGGAATCTCTGCCGCTGCGCCACCTACACGCGCATCCGCGAGGGCATCCACCGCGCCGCCGGCACGGTCCGCACGACCACCGAAGCCGGGGGGACCCGCTGATGGCGCTCGACACCGTAGTGGCCCGCCGTGAATTCCTGCGCGTCACGGGCCTCGTCGGCGGCGGTCTGCTGCTGGGTACCTGGCTCGATTTCGGCACCAACGGCGTGCTCGACGCCGCGGAGGTGCCTGACGCGGCGGCCGAGTTCATGCCGAACGCCTTCATCCGGATCGCGCCCGATGGAGCGATCACGATCATGGCCAAGAACCCGGAAGTCGGTCAGGGCATCAAGACGATGCTGCCGATGCTGATTGCCGAGGAGCTGGACGTGAGCTGGGAGTCGATCAGGATCGAGCAGGCCATGAGCGAGCCGGCGAAGTACGGCACGCAGGTGGCCGGCGGCAGCACCGCCACGCCGACCAACTGGGAGCCGCTGCGCCGGGCAGGCGCGGCAGGCAGGCAGATGCTGGTGAATGCCGCCGCCGCCGCGTGGGGTGTGCCGGCGGCCGAGTGCACGACTGCGGCCGGCGTCGTCTCACATCGCGCGTCGAACCGGCAGATGACCTACGGCCAGCTCGCGACCAGCGCCGCCGCATTGACGGCGCCGGATCTCGCGACCGTGACGCTCAAGAATCCGAAGGACTTCACGATCATCGGGCGACCGATCGGCGGCGTGGACAACCACAAGGTCGTCACCGGAGCGCCGCTGTTCGGCATCGACGTCACCGTGCCCGGGATGCTGCACGCGACGTTCGTGAAGTGCCCGGTGTTCGGTGGCGTGGCGACCGCCGCCAACCTCGACGAACTCCGGACGCTGCCGGGCGTGAAGAACGCGTTCATCGTCGAGCCGGGGGGTACGGCCCTGAATGGGCTGCTGAGCGGCGTCGCGATTCTGGCCGACACGTTCTGGGCGGCGAAATCGGCGCGCGCGCGGCTGAAGGTCACGTGGAACGATGGTGCCACGGCGTCACAGAGCAGCGCAGCGTTCAGCGCGAAGGCGAAGGAACTGCATGCACAGGCGCCACAGCGCTCCCTGCGCTCCGCCGGCGACGTCACCGCCGCCTTCGCGTCGGCGGCGAAGACGGTCGAAGCGACGTACGAGTATCCGTTCATCGCCCACGCCACGCTCGAGCCGCAGAATTGCACCGCGCACTTCCGCGACGACGCGGTCGAGATCTGGGCGCCGACGCAGAACCCGCAGTCGGGCCGGGTGCTGGTGGCAAAGACGCTCGGCATCGCCGAGAAAGACGTCGCGATTCACATCATGCGCAGCGGCGGCGGGTTCGGGCGACGCCTGAACAACGACTACATGGTCGAGGCGGCGATGCTCTCGAAGATCGCGGGCGTGCCGGTGAAGATGCTGTGGACCCGCGAGGACGACATCCAGCACGACTTCTACCGACCGGCTGGCTTCCACAAGCTGAAGGGCGCCGTCGATGCCTCGGGCGCGCTGGTGGCGTGGCAGAACCACTTCGTCTCGTTCTCGAACAACGGCACCGACTTCGTGCCGAGCGCGAACATGGACGGCCAGGAGTTTCCCACGCTTGCCGTGCCGAATTTCAGCATCGGCGTCTCGACGATGCCGCTCGGCGTGCCGACGGGCTACCTGCGCGCGCCGGGCAGCAACGCCCTGGCGTACGTCATGGAGTCGTTCATCGACGAGCTGGCGCACGCGGCGAAGAAGGATCCCCTGCAGTTCCGCCTCGACCTGCTGGCATCGCTGCCCGCCGAGGCGCCCCGCGGGACGGTGGTCGCCGCGCGCATGAAGGGCGTGCTCGAGCTGGTCGCGGCAAAGGCCGGCTGGGGGACGCGGCGGCTGCCGAAGGGCACGGGCATCGGCATCGCGACCTACTTCTCGCATCGCGGCTACTTCGCCGAAGTGGTGGAGGCGAGCGTGTCGAAGGCGGGCGTCGTGAAGGTCGACACGGTGTGGGTGGCCGGCGACGTGGGCAGCCAGATCATCAATCCGTCGGGCGCGATCAATCAGGTGCAGGGATCGGTGATCGACGGCCTCGGTGAGGCACTGCTGCAGGAGATCACGATCGTTGGCGGCCGGACGACGCAGTCGAATTTCAACGACTTCCCACTGATCCGGCTCACGCAGACCCCACGGATCGAGGTGCACTTCCGCACCACCGAGTATCCGCCCACCGGCATGGGCGAACCGGCGCTGCCGCCGGTGGTACCGGCGCTCTGCAACGCGATCTTCGCCGCGACGGGGAAGCGGATCCGATCGTTGCCGCTGTCGAAGCACGACCTGCGCTGGGCGTGAGGCACGGCCGGTGAAGGCGTGGATGGAGACGCGTCAGGTGTTCGACCACCTCGCACGCGTGCACGCCGCCGGCACGCCAGCCGCACTCGCCACGGTCGTTCGGGTCAATGGGTCGGCGTACCGCCACGAAGGGGCCAAGCTGCTGGTCACGCGTGATGGATCGAGCACCGGCAACGTCAGCGGTGGCTGTCTCGAAGCCGACGTGCGTGAAGTGGGCCAGCGCGTGATCCAGACCGGCATCTGCGAACTCCGCACCTACTGCGGTGGCAGCGACGAGGTGGCGGCATGGGACCTGGGTGTGGGGTGCGACGGTGAGGTGGAGATCCTCATCGAGCCTGTCACCTCGCCGCGGATGCACGAGCGGGCGGCGCTGTGCGCCGAGGATCCGTACGTGGCGGTGACGCTGCTGCGCGACGCGACGGAGCGCGGCGAAGCACCGCGGGCGGTGCTGACGCAAGCGGGACGCTTCGGCTCGCTCGGCGATACCGCGCTCGATGACGGGGTGACCGCGCATGCCGCGATGTGGCTGCGCGGTGGTGAGTCACGGCAGGTGATGCTCGGTGATGCCCGCCTGCACGTGGACGTCCTGGTGGCGCCGCCCCGGCTGGCGGTGGTCAGCGCCGGTGACGACGCGCGCGTCGTGTCGCGCCTGGCCGCCGAGGTGGGCTTCCGGGTGGTGGTCGTGGACCGGCGCCCCGCCCTGCTCTCCGCTGAGCGTTTTCCCGACGCGGTGCGACGGGTCGAGTCGGATGCCGCGCGGCTCGGCGAGCGGATCGTACTCGACGACGCGAGTTTTGCGGTGGTGATGACGCACGACTACGCCGACGACGTGGCCTACGTCCGCGCGCTGCTCCGCACGCCGGTGCGCTACGTCGGCGTGCTCGGGCCGCGTCAGCGCACCGAGCGGATCGTGGCCGCCCTGGAGCGCGAGGGCCCGTTGGACCGTGATCGCATCTACGGACCGGTGGGTCTCGACATCGGCACCGACGGTGCCGAGCAGGTGGCGCTGTCGGTGGTGGCGGAGTTGCTGGCGGTGCGCTCGGGGCGCCGGCCGCAGTCGTTGCGCGACCGGCGCGCGCCCATCCACGTCACGGATGCCTGAGCACGCGGCCATCGCGGCGGTCGTGCTGGCGGCGGGCGCCTCGACGCGGATGGGCCGCACCAAGCAGCTGCTGCCAGTGGATGGCGTGCCGATGGTGCGGCACGCAGTGCAGCGGTGCGTCGAGGCCGGCCTGACGCCGGTGGTGGTGGTGGTCGGACACGACGAATCAGCGGTTCGCGCAGCCCTGCATGGTGTCGACTGCACGTTCGCCGTGAATACCGAGGCCAGTGGCCCCACCAGCACGTCGCTGCATGCGGGCCTCCGAGCCCTGCCCGACGGCACACGCGCGGCAGTCGTGCTGCTGGCCGACATGGTGCGCGTCACCACGGCGATGCTGCGTGCGCTGGTGACGGCCTCGGCGCGCGATGATGCCCCGTTGGCGGTGTCGCGCTATGGCGACGTGCTTGCGCCGCCGCTGCTCTTTTGCCGCGCGCTCTGGCCCGAGCTGCTGGCATGGCATGGCGACGGGTGCGGCAAGGCCGTGGTGCGGGCGCACGAGCACGAGGCGGCGATGCTCGACTGGCCCGAGGAGGCGCTGCGCGACGTGGACACACCGGAGGACTACGCGGCGCTGGCGCGAGCTCCATCGCAATGACCCGTCATGAATCGCAATGCACCACCTCAGACCGCACTGAACCGCACTCAACCGCAATCAACCGCGATGCAGCGCGCTGACGCCGCGGTCCGTCAGTTCTTCAGCACGATCTTGCCGCGCACCTGACGCGTCTGCAATCGCGTGAACGCCTCCTTGAGTTCCTGCATCCGCACGGTGGTGTCGATCACGGGGGCGATCTTCTGCTTGAGATAGAGGTCGAACAGCTCACGCATCATCGCAAGGTTGGCGAGGCGTTCTCGCTTCGCGTAGTCGCCCCAGAACACCCCGATCAGGGACGCGCCCTTCAGCAGCGCCAGGTTCAGCGGGATGGATGGGATGTCGCCAGCGGCAAAACCGATCACGAGGTGCCGGCCTCGCCACGCAATGGAGCGGAATGCCTGCTCGGTGAGGCGCCCGCCCACCGGATCGACGATCACGTCGGGACCGGCGCCGCCGGTGAGCTCCTTCAGGCGCGCTCGCAGGTCTTCGCGACTGGTGTTGATCACGTGGTCGGCCCCCTGCTGCCGGCAGGTGCTGCACTTCGCATCGCTGCTGGCGGCGGCAATCACGCGTGCACCGCCCAGGCGGGCGAGCTGGATGGCCGCCGTGCCGACGCCGCCGGCCGCCCCGAGAATCAGCACGCACTCGTCCGCCTCCAACTGCGCGCGATCGTACAGGGCATGGTAGGCGGTGCCGTAGGTCATGATCATGCAGGCGGCGTCCACGTAGCGCACGTTGGGCGGGATCGGCACGCACATCGACTCGTGCACGATCGCATGCGACGCGAACGCCCCGGTGCCCGAGACGCAGCAGACGTCCTGTCCGATGCGCACGTCCTCGAGGGTGTACTCGTCGGCACTCCCGATGATGCGGCCGGCAAACTCCGCCCCCGGCACGAAGGGCAGCTCCGGCGTCATCTGGTACTGCCCCTGCACCATCAGCAGGTCGGGGAAGTTGAGGCTGGCGGCACGGATCTCCACCAGCACCTCCCGATTGCGCACGGGCGGTGTCGGGACCCAGTCCCACACCAGGTCGTCCACACCCGTCGTCTTCGCACACACCCACGCGTCCATCGTTACCTCCACCTCGGGTGACCTGCGGCAGGTCAGGGGCCTGCCGCGAACCGTGCCAGCGCAAACAGCGAGCGATCGAACGCGACGGGGCGTCCAGTGGCCATGTCGGCGAGCCCCTCGCCGATGGCGCTGGCGAACTTGAACCCATGCCCGGAGCACGGTGACGCCACGGTCACCGCGCGGCTGGCGGGGTGCGTGTCGATCACGAAGTGGTCGTCGGGGACCGTCGTGTACATGCACGCGGCCGTCTCACGCAACGGACCGTCGGCATCGGGCATGTGCGCACGGAGAATGCTGCGCATGGCCGTCAGTTCAGCGTCAGTGACCGTGCGACGGAGCGCTGCCGGCGTCGTCGTCTCGCCGTGATGGTGGCGCGCGACCTTGACTCCATCACCGACGTCGGGGAAACCGTACCACGCCTCACCCGGTGCCGTCTCGTGAATGAACACCGGCAGCGCCCCGGGGCCAAAGTGCTCCGGATGTGCCACCGGCGTGAACCAGAACAGGAGGTTCCGCTGGACGACGAAAGGGAGGGCGAGTTCCCCGACGATCTCCGGGGCCCACGGCCCGACCGCCAGCACGAGATGGCCGGCGCGGAGGGTGCCGGCATCGGTGACGACCTCCACGCCCTCGCCGTCGGAACGCCATGCGCGAAACGTCTCCCCCAGTCGGAGCTCGGCACCATGCCGGCGGGCCAGGCGCAGGGCGGTGGCGATGGCCAGTTCGGGATCGAGCGTACCGGCACGGGGTTCGAAGACGCCGATCTCGCTGTCCTGCAGTCGGAAGGCGGGAAAGCGTCGGCGGATCGCCTCGGCATCCAGCACCTCGTGCGCCAGGCCATGGTCGCGGGCGCTCGCGAGCGCTCCCCGCACGACGGCCGACGCTGGGTTGCCGAGCATCAGGCCACCCGTTTGTCGAAAGATCGTGACGCTCCCCTCGTCCTCCAGCGCCTGCCAGCGCTGGTACGCCCGCTGCACCAGCGGCACGTAGCGGGGGTCCTCGAAATAGGCCTCGCGGATGATCCGTGATCGGCCGTGCGATGATCCGTTGGTGTGCGGTGGCGTGAACCGGTCGATGCCGGTCACGCGATGGCCGCGGCGGGCCAGCTCGAGCAGGGTGGCGCTCCCCATTGCCCCCAGCCCGACGACGATCACCTCGCTGGCGGCTGTCATGGCGGCAACGATGTCGAACGGCGCCCCCGCCGTCAACGCGTCAGTCGATCGTCAGCATCCCGTGCCGCCAGCGCCGCACGGATCGTCGACGCGTGCGGCGACTGACGGCGCCGGTCGTGTTCCGGTCGAATCCCGGTCGAATCCCGGTCGAATCCCGGTCGTGCTCCGGTGCTGCTCCGGTGCTGCTCCGGCGGTGTTTCGTGGCGCTCCGGTGCTGCTCAAGTACTGCTCCGGCGGTGTTTCGTGGCGCTCCCGTGCCGCTCAGGGCGTACCGGTTGCGCTGATCGTTACCGGAGCGATCGTCGCGGCACGCACCTGCGCCGTATTCGCACCCGCCACGGGCCCCATCGTCCACTTCACCGTTGCCTCACCGAACGCGTTGGTGAGGATGCTCTGCGGCGCGATCGAGCCGCCGCCGACCGTGATCGTGAAGTTCACTCCGATGCTGTCCATCGGCACGTTGTCGCCGCCGAGGACGCGTACGACGACGCTGTTCGTGAGCGCGGCGCCCGCCTTGGCCGACTGATTGTTGCCCTGCGCGATGACGATGTCACTCGGCTGGATGCCGGCTGCCGTGATGCGCATGGCATCGGCACCGGGCGTGGTGGCGAGCAGCGCCTGGCTTCCTTCCGGCCCGAGCGTCCACTTCACGCGCGCCTCGCCCTTGACATCCGTCTTCACGGAGGCCGAGTCCACCGCGCCACCGCCCTGCACCACCACCAGCGTGATGGTGGCACCGGGGACGCCGGTGCCGCCGCTGGTGGTCGCGCGCAGCACCACGGGCGCGCGCAGCAGGCGCGAGGCCTGGCGTAGCTGCAGGTCGCCGGAAACGACCGTCAGCCGTTGAGCCGATTCGGGTTCGACTGCCGCCTTCTTGCAGCCTGCCGTGCAGAGAATCAGGGCCGAGAGCGCGTGGAGAACCAGGCGCGGCCGACCCGGGATGCGAATCATGGGGATCACGTCGCCGAATGAAGAGGGGTTCTCCTTCATGTATCGGCCGCGCCGGTTGAAAACTCATCCGCGACATCACCTGCGACGGCTTATCCGTGTACCGCTGACCAGAACACCGCTGCCGCACCGGCGCCCAGCAGGGGGCCCACCACTGGCACCCACGCATAGGACCAGTCGCTGTGTCCCTTGTTGGCGATGGGCAGGATCGCGTGGGCGATCCGCGGTCCGAGGTCGCGCGCCGGGTTGATCGCGTACCCCGTGGGTCCGCCGAGGCTCAGCCCGATGCCCCAGACCAGTGCACCGACCAGCGCCGGGCCGAGGTTGGTGGCCGGCGTCGGCCCCGTCACCGCACTGCTGCCAATGGCCGTCGCGACCAGCACCAGCACCGCCGTCGCAATCGCCTCGCTGAGCAGGTTGGAGCCGGTGCTGCGGATCGCCGGGGCAGTGGCGAAACAGGCGAGGATGGCGCCGTTGTCCTTCGTGGCCCGCCAGTGGTTGAAGTAGTGCAGCCAGACGAGCGTCGCGCCTACGATCGCACCGGCCATCTGGGCCGCGATGTGCGCCAATCCGTCGCTGAGGGTGCGCGTGCCAGTCAGGATGTTCGCGAACGTCCCGGCCGGGTTCAGCTCGCCGGGCGCGCCAAGGCTCATCGCCACCATGACACCGGCCAGCACGGCGAGCGCCCAGCCCGTGGTGATCACCATCCAGCCGGCGTTCTGCGCCTTCGTCTCCTGCAGCACGACACCGGCGACGACGCCATTGCCAAGCAGGATCAGGACAGCGGTACCGACGAATTCACCGAGGACGCTGGCAGGCATGTGCAGATGGGTGGAGGTGCAGGCGAGAATGACGCACGGGGAGCAACCTCGACCCCAGTGGCGTGTGACGGCGGGAAAGGTATGTGCGGGAACGGCGACTGCCGAGCCGAAGACCGCGATTCCAGTGACGGATGTCGGCAGTCGAGCACTCGGCAGGCGGCGCGCGTACTGCCGTTGCGACGCCACCGCCCCCTCCGCACCTTGCGCCCCATGCGATCACGCCTGATGTCTTTTGCGGTGCTGGCACTCTGCCTCGCGCCCGCGGCCGCCGCGCCCACCCCGCAGTCGGCCGCCTTTGCTCGATTCGTCGACCGGTATCTCGACGACTTCGCGCGCCGCCATCCCTCGATCGCCAGCGGCAACGCGCTGCACCAGCATGACGGGCAGCTCGACGACTTCTCTGCCGCCGCCATCGGCCGCGAGATAGCGGCGCTCAAAACCGCGCGTACCGCCCTGCGCGGGTTCGGCCCTGACCGGCTCACCCCGGACGAACGTGTCGACCAGCGCATCCTGGACGGCATCATCGATGGCTGGCTGCTCGAGCAGGAGACGCTGCAGAACTGGAAGCGGAATCCGATGTTGTACGCCTCGGCACTCTCCGACGGTGTACACAACCTGATGACGATGGAGAATGCCCCGCCGCCGGTCCGGATGCGGCGGGTGATCTCCAAGCTCGCGGCGGTGCCCGCGCTGCTGCAGGCGGCACGCACCAACATCACGGATCCACCGATGCTGTTCGTGCAGCGCGGTGTAGGCATGATGCGTGGTGCGGCGGCGATGCTCGGCGCGGATCTGCCGCTGGCCTTTGCCTCACAGCGGGGCACGCGGCTGATGGACTCGCTGCTCACGGCTGCGGCGACGGCACGTCCACTGATCACCGCGTATGCCGACCACCTCGAGCGCGACGTGTTGCCGCGGGCCAGCGGCGACTACCGCATCGGCGCCGCGGCGGTGGCACGACGGTACGCGGCGGAGGAGCTGATCAGCGAGCCACTGCCGGCGCTGGTCGCGATCGGCGAGCGCGAGCTCGCGATCTATCAGCAGCAGTTCGTCGCCGCCGCGGCACGCCTCGCCCCCGGGCGTGACGCGCAGGAGGTGTGGCGTGAGGTGCGGCGCGACCATCCGAAGCGCGGCGACGTGGTGGCTGCGACGCAGAAGCTGGTGGACTCGCTCACGGCGTTCGTGGTGCAGCGCGGCCTCGCGGTGGTGCCGGCCGGCGAGCGGGTGGTGGTGGCGCCGGCGCAGCCCTTCGATCTGGGGTTCGCATCGATGCACGCCTCGCCACCGCTCGAGAACCCGCCGGTGAAGAGCTTCTACTACATCACCGACGCCCGCGCCGACATGCCGCCGGCGGAACAGGAGGCGTGGCTGGAGCGCTACAACTACGCCTCACTGATCAACACGTCGGTCCACGAGGCCATGCCGGGCCACTGGCTGCACTCGACCTACATGCGCAAGACGCCGGGCAAGGTGCGCCGCATCTGGATCGGCCTCAATCCGTTCCCGCAGCCCTCGTCGGGGCAGGATGGCTGGGCGCACTACAGCGAACAGCTGATGGTGGAGGAGAAGTTTGGCGGCGGCGATCCGCGCATCGAGCTGGCGCAGCTGAGCGACGCACTCACGCGCGTCTGCCGCCTGCTGTCGGGCATCCGTGTGCACGCCAGTGAGTGGAGCCTCGCCGATGCGCAGCGCTGCTTCGAGGAACGGGCCCACGTTCCCGCCGCGGCCGCGAAGCGCGAGGCGGAGCGCGCCACCTACGACCCGACGTACGGCGGCTACTTCCTTGGCAAGCGCGGGATCCTCACCCTCCGCCGCGACGTCCAGGCAAGGCTCGGCCCGCAGTTCAACCTGCGGACCTTCCACGAGCGCCTCATGACGAACGGCATCGCCCCGGTCTGGGCCCATCGCCAGCTCTTCCTTCCCGGCGACACGGCCGCGGCGATCCAGTGAGCCACGCGATCGACGGCACGGTCAGAGTCGGCGTACTCGGCGCCGGCGCCTGGGCACAGTTCGCACACATTCCCGGCTACAAGCGTGATACACGTTGCGAGCTGGTCGCCATCGCCGATCCGGTAATCGAGCGCGCGCAGGAGTTCGCAGCCGAGTTCGGGATTCCGCACGTGTACGCGTCACACGCGGCGCTGATCGCACGCGAGGACCTGCACCTGGTGGACGTCTGCACGCCGAGTGCGACACACTTCGAGCTGAGCATGGCGGCGCTCACGGCCGGCAAGCACGTGCTCTGCGAGAAACCGGTGGCTTCCGACTACAAGGAGACGCTGCGGGCCGCGGCGTTCGCACAGTCCAGGGGCCTGAAGACCAAGCTCGGCTTCACCTTCCGGTACAGCCCCGCCATGCGGTACATGAAGGAGCTGATCGACCAGGGCTTCGTCGGCACGCCATTCATCTTCAACGGCTTCGAACAGAACTCGCAGTGGCTCGACCCGCAGAACCCGTTGCGTCAGGTGGACGTGGAGGCCGATCAGTCGGTGATCCAGGTGTCGTCGCTCGAGGGGTACGGTGCACCGATCATGGACATCGGCCACCTGTTCATGGGAAGCCGTTTCGAGCAGGTGGTGGGCACGATGAAGAACTTCATCCCCGAGCGCATGGTGCGACAGACGGGGACCATGATGCGCATGAACATCGACGATGGCGACATCTTCATCGGCGAGTTCGCGAACGGGGCGATCGGATCCATCCAGACCAGTTTTGTGACGGTGGGCAATTACCCCGGCATCGAGGCGCGTGTGTACGGCAGCAAGGGGGCGCTGATCTGCCGCCTGGTGGAAGAGAACGGCATCTGTGAGGTGCTGAAGGCGGCGACGGGCGACCAGGTGGAATTCCGCGAACTCGAGATTCCCGCGCGCTTCTACCCGCCGGGTGGCACCCGGCAGGAGTCGTGGCGTTCGCTGTTCTTCGCGAACCTCATCAGCTCGTTCATCGGCGAGATCCTCAGCGATGGCCCGGAGAACGAGGGGAGCTTCGAGGACGGGGCGCATGTGCAGGAGCTGATCAATGCAGTGGAGCAGAGTTTCCGGCAGCGGCGCTGGGTGGCGATCCCGCTCGAGGCCGGAGCCACGTCCTGAGCAGGGCCCTGGAGCGGTACTTCGCGCAGTACTTCTCGCGGCACCCGGTGAATGCAACGTTCACCGGGCTGCACGCGCTCGACGACCGCCTCCCCGACTGGTCGGCGGAGGGTCTCGCGCGCGAGGCGGCGGAGATGCGGCGTATTCGCGACGAGCTCCGTGGCGAACTGCGCGGCGATCTGCGCGACGAACTGCGCGGCGATCTGCGCGACAAAGTGCCGCACGAGCGGCGGGAGCCGGCCGCGACTCCTCACCCGGCACGGCTTCGCGACGATCCCGCGCTGCTGGACAGCGAGCTGGCGCGGGCGAATCTCGACGTGCGACTGGCGGAGTACGACAGCGGCTTCTTTCACGGACGCAACCCCGCCCTCTGGACCGGAGAGGCAATCTTCGGCGTGGTGTCGCTGCTGATCCGGGATTTCGCGCCGGCAGCGAAACGCGTCCCCTCCATCCGGGCGCGGCTCGAAGCGATTCCGGCGTTTCTGGCGGACATGCGGGGTACGATCAGTGGTGCGATGCCAGCGTCATGGAGCGCACGCGCCGTGCGAGAATGCGAGGCGGCGCAGGGGCTGTTCGACCGCGGACTGTCGACATGGCTGGCCCAGCAGACGCTCCCCCCGAACGTGATCACCGACGTGATGGAGTCGGCGACGCGAGCCCGGGAAGCGTTCGCAACGGCGGCAAGGTGGATCAGCGGGCACCCGGTCGCGGCAGGGGGTGCCTGCGCGGCCGGCGAGACGCTGTTCGCCACCCTGCTGCAGCGCGGGCACTTCTGCGACGAACCACCACGGGCACTCCTCGCCCGCGCACTGGAGGAACTGTCGCGCGAGCAGGCAGCCCTCGCGACGCTGGTCGATGCATACGGCGGCACGTGGGAGACGATTCAGTCTGCAATGGCAGCGGATCATCCGTCCGTGGAGGAATACTACGCCGCATTCGAGTCGCGGTGGCGTGACTGCCGCCGCGTCGCCGTCGCGCACGACGCGGTGACATGGGAGGAGTGGCCGATCCGCTATGCGCCCATCCCGGACTGGGCAGAGGAATTTGCGCCGCTGCTCTACTGGCTGTTCTATCGCTCCCCCGCCCCGTTCGACCCGTACACGGTGTACGAGTACGTCGTGACGCCGATCGATGCGTCGCTGCCCGCCGACGTGCAGGAGCAGCGCCTGCGCGCGTGGAACCACAGCACCATCACGTTGAATCATGTGGTCCACCATGGCGCCGTGGGGCATCATGTGCAGAACTGGCATGCGCGATACCGGTCGCAGAGCCGTGTCGGCCGCATCGCCGCCACCGATTGCGCCAGTCGGATCGCGATGTTCCTCGGCGGATCCCTGGCGGAGGGGTGGGCGTGTTACGCGACGCAGCTGATGGAGGAGCTGGGGATGTGCACGCCACTGGAACGGCTGTCCGAGCAGCACACGCGTGTCCGGATGCTGGCCCGTGCCATCACCGACATCCGCCTGCACCTCGACCTCTGCACCGTTGCCGACGCAGTGACGTTCTACCGTGAGGTGGTCGGCATGCCCGAGGCAGTGGCCGTGGCCGAGACGACGAAGAACTCGATGTTCCCCTGCACCGCGATCATGTACTGGCTCGGAACGAGCCGGATCCTTGCGTTGCGCGAGCAGCTGCGCGCCGCGCGCGGCGAGCGGTTCGTGCTGCGCGAGTTCCACGATGAACTGCTGAGCCGAGGCGCGATTCCCGTCGCGCTCGCGGCCACCCTCATGACGGAGCCTGTCGCGTGAAGCGCCTGCTGATTGCCGCGACGATCGCCCTCGCGGCGTGTGGCGGTGATGGTGCCAGGAAACCGTCCGTGCCCGCCGCGACCGATCTGCTCACGATCGGCTACGACCGCGAGCCCGACACGATGAACCGCTACGCCACGCACATTCTCGAAGACATCGAGTCGTGTGTCGTGGAGGGACTGGTCACCAACGACGAGACGATGAACATCGTCCCCGTCCTCGCCGCCGAGGTCCCGACGACGGAGAATGGTGGTGTAGTGCTGCGGACCGACGGCGGGATGGACGTCACGTGGAGGCTGCGTCCCGGTGTGCGCTGGCACGACGGCGTCAGCCATACGTCGGCCGACGTGAAGTTCACCGTCGATGCGATCAACAAGGGCGACTGGAAGCCCGAGAGCGTCGATGGCTTCGACCGTATCAGCAGCGTCGACATCCCCGACTCGTTGACCGCGGTGGTGCACTATCGCGAGGTCTACGCACCGTACCGCCTGCAGTTCGTGCGCGGCACGCTGCCGAAGCACCTGCTCGAGGGCAAGAGCATCGATGCGGCCACCGACTACAACCGCAAGCCGCTCGGCACTGGCCCCTACCGCGTGGTGGAGTGGAAGACCGGCGAGTACATCCTGCTCGAGGCGGCTCCCGGCTACTGGCGCGGCGCGGAATTTCCGAAGATTCGCCGGCTGCTGTTCAGGTTTCTGCCGAACACCACCACGCGCATCAACCAGCTCAGGTCTGGCGAAGTCCAGATGGTGGCTCTGGTGCCGTGGGACAAGGTGCGCGAACTGCGCGACGACCCGGCAATCCGGCTCAACACCGTGGTGGGCAACGGCTACGAGCATGTGACGCTCAACCAGCGGCACTTTCCCCCGTTCGGAGACCTCGCGGTGCGCCGCGCCATGGCGCACGCCATCGATCGCGAGCTGATCGTGAAGACCGTACTCGACGGCCTCGTGACGGTGGTGAACGGCCCGATCCAGCCGCTGTCGCCCGCGTACGAGAAGAACGTCACCGTCTACCCATACGATCCGGTGCGTGCGCAGGCCCTGCTCGACTCGGCCGGCTGGAGAAAGGGGGTCGACGGCATCCGGACGAAGGGCGGCACCCGTCTGTCGTTCACGATGATCACACAGAGCGGCTTCGCGATCCGCGAAAATGTCTCTCAGGCGCTGCAGCAGCAACTGCGTGCCGTCGGCATCGAGGCGAAGGTGCGGCTCATCGACGGCACCTCGATCAGCAGCGTCTGGTTCACGGGCGATTTCGACGCGATGCTGCACTGGTGGCAGCAGGGCGCTGATCCCGGGATCACGCTCTTCTTCGCCGGCGACCGGATGCCACCATCGGGGCGCAACATCAACTATTTCCGCGACGACACGCTGACAGGCATGCTGTACGCTTCCGATAGGACCGCCGACGAGGCCGCGCGCATCACGCTGCTCAGACAGGCGCAGCGTCGCCTTGCGACGCTCGTGCCCGAGCTGCCGCTGTACAACACGTCCAAGGTGGATGCGGTGCCAACGAACCTGACGGGCTTCACCGGCAATCCGACGAACGCCGGCCCGTTCTGGAATGTGTGGGCCTGGCAGCTGACCGCGCGCTGATGCCGCACGCGGCATGACACTGGTGCGCTGGTGATTCGCTTCGTCGTGCGCCGTATCGCGCAGGGGGTGCCGCTCCTGCTGGTGATCTCCCTGCTCGTGTTTGCGCTGATCCACGCGGCGCCGGGCGGGCCGCTGTCGACCTATCTCGAGAATCCGAACGTCCGTCCCGAGGACATCGAACGGCTGCGACGTGCCATGGGCCTCGACCGCCCGCTCGGCCTGCAATACCTGTCGTGGCTCTGGGCCTTCGTGCGCGGTGACTGGGGCTTCAGCTACGCCGACGGCCGCCCCGTGCTCGATCGGCTTGCCGAACGCGTGCCCGCGACGCTCGAACTCGTCGCGAGCGCCTGTGTGATGGCGCTGATGGCGGCGTTGCCGGTCGGGATTCTTGCGGCCGTCAGCCGACGTTTCGACCGTGTCACCTCGGTGCTGGCGGTGGCGGGGATCTCGTTGCCGGTGTTCTGGTTGGGGTTGCTGCTGCAGCTCGTGTTCGCCGGCGCGCTGGGATGGCTGCCGTCGTCAGGACGCGCCGCGTTCGATGGCGGCGATCTCGCCGACCGGCTGGCGCATCTGGTGCTGCCGGCCACGGTGCTGGCGGCCGCGCTGTCCGCCGCATGGTCGCGCTACCTGCGACGCGCCATGCGTGACACCGTCGCGCGCCCGTTCATGCGCGCTGCGAGGGCGCGCGGGCTCCGCGAACGGACACTGCTGCTCCACCACGCCCTGCCGAACGCGCTGCCAACCTTCGTGACGGTAGTCCTGCTCGACGTGTCGATGATGGCCTCGGGTGCCGTCGTGACCGAGAGCATCTTCGCCTGGCCTGGTATCGGCAGCCTCTTCACCGAATCGCTGGCGCGGCGGGACTACACCGTGTTGATGGCGTTCCTGATGGTTGGCTCGGTGGCCGTGATGACGCTCACGCTGGTGGCCGACATCGCGGTCTACGCGCTCGACCCGCGCACTCGCGACGCGGCATGAGCTCGAGCGCATTCATGCCGCGGACCGTTGCATCGACTCGTGCACCACTCGTCGCGTTGGGGCTGCTCACGCTGCTGCTCGTCGGCGCCGCGCTCGCGCCGTGGCTTGCGCCGTACGCGATGGACGGGCTCGACCTCGCCAACCGGCGGGCGGCGCCGTCGGTGGAACACTGGTTCGGCACCGATGAGCTGGGCCGCGATCTGCTCACCCGCGTGCTGTTCGGCGCACGGGTATCGCTCGCGATCGGGCTGATCTCCGCGCTCGTCAGCGCGGCCATCGGCGCCGCGGTCGGCGCGATCGCCGGATCGGCGGGGCGGCTGGTCGACGACCTCCTCATGCGGATCACCGATGCGATGCTGGCCGTACCGCGCCTCCCGCTGCTGATGATCACCGCTGCGGTGCTGCAGCCGAGCGTGCCGACGCTGGTGCTGCTGGTCGGGCTCGTCGGATGGATGGAGACGGCGCGCGTGGTGCGGGCCGAGGTGCTGTCACTGGCGGCGCGCGACTTCGTGGCCGCCGCACGCGCCATGGGTGCCACGCCGACGCGTGTGATCCTGCGCCACATTCTGCCCGGCGTGCTCCCCGCCACTGCCGTCGCGACCACGCTCGCCGTCGGTCGCGGCATTCTGCTCGAGAGTGCGCTCAGCTTCTTCGGCGTGGGTGTCCAGCCCCCCACGGCGTCGTGGGGCAACATGCTGTATCAGGCGCAGTCGACGATGAGCAGCGAACCTTGGCTCGCGATCTTTCCGGGCGCGATGATCTTCCTCACCGTGCTCGCGTGCAACGCCGTCGGCGATGCGATCGGGTCGGCGCAGTCGTAGCGGGGGCCCGGCCACGGCGGCCTGCGCAGGGACGACGGACGCAGAGATCCTGTGACGCAGAGATCCTGTGACGCTGCGACGCTGCGACGGCGCGACGCAGCGACACGGAACCGCCCGATGCGCCGTCGTGGCGGCCAGGTCCTGGCGGAGCACAGCGGCGATCAGTAGCCACGCTCCCGATCCACGACCCACCGCGGCGTCTCGCCGCGTTCGAAGGTCGCGAGGCATTCGAGGAAGCCCTCAGCTGCCCCTTCGAGGGTGGTCAGTCCCGAGACGTGCGGTGAGATCATCACGCGCGGGTCGTCCCACAGAGGCGATGTGGCGGGCAGCGGCTCGGTTTCGAACACGTCGAGGGCCGCGCCGCGCAGCCAGCCCGCGTCGAGGGCCCGTGGAAGCAGCGCCTCGTCCACGACGGCACCACGGCCCGCGTTCAGCAGCACGGCGCCGCGACAGACGCTGAGCACCGTCGCGTCGATCACCCGTGTCGTGGCGGGCGTGAGCGGCAGCGTGCAGATCAGCCAGTCAGCCGTCGCGGCGACCGTGGCAAGGTCGTGTGTCCCGTACATGGCACTGAACACCTGCCGATCACCCTCCCCCGTACGCGACACCCCCGACACACGGCAGCCCATCGCGCCGAACAGCCGGCCGACGTGGGTGCCGACGTCACCCGTGCCGACCACCACGGCATGCGTTCCGCGCAACGTGCCGATCTCCGATGGCGCCCAGCGATGCTCACGCTGGGCACTGGCGAGCTCGGGGATCCTGGTGACGAAGGCGAGCGCGCGCGAAAGTGCCCATTCCGCGATCATCGGCCCGAACGACTCCGGTGTGCGCGTCAGCACCACGTCGAGCGGCAGGGGAGGATCGGCGAACCAGGGATCGACACCCGCACCCGTACTCTGCACCCAGCGCACGCGACCCATGGCCGGGTGGGACGGCCGGCGGAAGCCGAGATAGGCATCCGCCCAGTCCAGGTCGGCGGGCGTCACCTCGGTCGCGGGGGCGCCCCGGATCTCCAGATCGGGGCGCGCTGCCCGGATGAGGGCGGCGAGGCGGACATGCGCGTTCTGGCCGATGAGCAGACGGCGAACTGGCAGGATCGACGACATCGGGTGGGCGGCGAGGGGAGCTGGGTTGGGCGCTGGCGCCGCAACATAGCCCTGGCTGCCCTCGGCATCTGGCCCGCTGCCGGTCGGAATCTTCAGGCGAAACGTCGCTGTGACGAGACTCATCCGCATGAGAGTACCGCGCGGACGGCACTGGGGCGCCATGGGCTGCCCTGGCTACTGCCTGCTGCAGCCCCTGATCCAGTCGGGCTGCACCGCGTGAGCGCGCGCGTGGAGCAGGAGCCCGCGACGGCGACGAGTCCGCTGATGCAGCAGCTGCTGATGCGATTGGCCAGCACCCTGAGTCGACGTCGCTCGTATGCGGCCACGCACCCCATGGTACTCTCGGCCGAGGAGCAGCTCTTCGAGACGTTGGCGACGGTGCTCCGTGAGCAGCCGGTGCTCACGATCGGGAACGCGCGCACCGACCTGCTCATCGACGGTCAGCCGTACGCGGCCCGCGGCTCATTCGGGCGCGAGCTGGCCACCCGTCTGCATCGCCGTGGCGTCGGGGCCATCAGCTTCAACGCCAGCCTGCCGCTGGACCAGCTCCGCGCGGCCCTGGGCTGGCTCGCGACTGAGCGAGAAAGTGATCTGGCAAAGGCGGAGACCCCGCCAGTGTTGAGCGGCGTGATCATCACACCGCTCGCGTGGGATCAGCTCACCCTCGGTGAGAGCGCGCGCGTGGCCGACGCGTCGGCCGACCAGCTCTGGCGCGCCCTGGCGCAGATCGCGGGCAATCTCGAGTTCCGTCCCGTGACCACGCCCGGCGCGCGCAGCACCGGCTTTCGATTCCCCGGGACGCCGCGGCCTGCAGCCGCCGAGGGCGGCGGCGATCCCGCCTTCCGCGTCCGCATGGCGAGCCCCGACGTGGCGGGGAGCGCAACCGCCACGACAAGCATCGTCGCGCCGGCCGGCATGATCGGCTTCGGTGACAGCGCGTCGCCTGCCTCCGGCGCGATGACGGGGCTCGTTGCCGACACGGAGGAACGGACGGAGATCGTCGAACGGTTGCAGGCCGCGATGCTCAGTCCGGGCGTGGCGTTGCAGACGGCGATGGCCGTCATGGACACCGTGTCGCAGGCGGCATTGGCAACGCAGGAGATCAAGCACCGCATCGGCGAGCAGCTCAATGCCGCACTCGTGACCCTGGGTGAATCGTCGTTCGGGCCGATCATCAAGTCACTCGGCGATCGCGCGCTGCAGCAGCGATTCGTGTCGCAGATGGTCGACGTGCTGCCCGTGGCGGCCGTGGCCGACTGGCTGCGTGTTGCCGCGCAGACGCAGGAGCAGCAGATCTCGCATCAGATGCTGCGACTGATGTCGAAGCTCTCGTCCTACGCCACAGAACGAGAGAGCCTGTCGGCGGAACTGGTGTTTCGCGGTGCAGCGCAGGAGCTGGTGAAGGCGTGGGAGCTGGCCGACCCCAACCCCGAGGAGCATGTCGCGCTCCTCGACCGGATCGCGCTGCACGAGCGAGCGCTCGTCATGGCGCCAGTTATCGACGCGGCAGAGTCTGCGTACCGTCGCGAGATCGAGTCGGCGCGCCTGGTGCAGATGGCGCTGGAGATCGACGTGCTCGGTGCCGACGGCGAAGCGGCCGCCGAAGCGTTGGTGGACGCGGGCGCCGGCGCCGAGTTGCGGCGGTGGGCTCGGTCATCCGGCCAGACCGACACGGCGCGGCAGATCCGCAGCATCGCCACCAGCAGCCGTGCCGTCCGCAAGCTGCTCCTGACCGAACCGGTGGACCGCCTCCAGGCCCGTGCGCTGCTCGATGATCTCGACGCGACGTCGGCCGAGACGTTGCTCGACGTGCTCGAGCTGGCAGAGGCGCGCGGTACGCGGATGATCGTGCGTCAGCGGCTCGCGGAGTTCGGATCGGTGATCCTGCCGGCGCTGATGGCGCGCCTCGACACGGCACCCTGGTATCTGGTGCGCAACATCCTGACGCTGCTGCAGGATCTGGTGGCGCAGGAGGGCAGTGGCACCGCCGCGCAGGACAGCCTGACGCGCCTGCTCGATCACGCGCAGGTGCAGGTGCGCACCGAAACGCTGCGCCTGTTGCTGCTCGACCCGACGGCGCGCGACATGGCGCTGCGCCACGCGCTGCACGACGCCAGCGAGCAGGTCGTGATGCTCGTCCTGCAGACCCTGTCTGACACGAACAAGGGTAATCCTCACCTCTCCGACGCGCTCGTTCTGGAAATCATCGCGCTGGTCAACGACGGGCGGCATAACGATACGGTCCGCGCGCGCGCGGTGCGCGTCGTGGGCAGTGTCGTGGATCCGGTCGTCCGCGACTGGCTCGTCTCACTGGCGGTGCGCCGCTCCACCATCCTGCGTCGCCGTCTGCTCGCCCAACCGACACACACTGCCGTCGCCGCCGTCGCGGCGCTCCAGACCACCTGGAGCCGTGATGGCGTGGTGCAGACGGTGCTCGACCTCGTCCGGAAAAAGGGACGCGATACGCGCTGGAACGTCCGCGACGTGCCTCCCGGCACCGAGAGAACCGCATGACTCCGACCATCACCTTCCTGACGTCGCTCGGCCAGACGTTTGCCGCCCTCTCGCTGTACGGCGAGGGGCATCCGATGCGACAGCAGGCGCTGGAGCGCCTCGTTCAGGCATTGCACCAGCTGCTCCGGCTGGGCCCATTCGTCCTCTCGTTCGTCGATGGCGACGTGATCGTCGGCACGCGACCGGTCACCGACATGCGGGGCTGGGACTGGGGTGCACGGTTTGCCGCCGTCGGCATTCAGCGTCTCGAGTTCAGCCCGTCGCCGCGTCCCGAGCTGCCGGAAGTGACTGCGATGCTGACCGAGATGCGCCGTCGGCTGGTCGCGCCGGATGGGTCGTCCGAACCGTGGCAGCGCGGTGGGATCCGATTCGGGCCGCTGGCGCTTTACGGTGGCACCGACGCCCCGGTCGAACCGTCGTCCCCATCGTCGCCAGCCGTCGGCTCACTGCTCGACGCCCTCGCGACGTCCGGACTCGCAGCCGAAACGGAAGCGGTCGAGTACATCAATGCCGAGGTGGCTGCCGGGCGGCAGGTACCGATGGTGGAGGTCGAAGCGGTGGTCCATGGCCTCGCCCTCACCATCCACCGCGAGCAGGACGTGGTGCTGCCGCTGCTCGACCTGCGCAACTTCGACGAGTACACGACCACACACTCGTGCAATGTGGCGATGCTTTCGCTCGGACTGGCTGAGCAGCTCGGGCTGGCCGATGCCGACGCGCGCGCGATCGGTGTGGCGGCGCTGCTGCACGACATCGGCAAGATGCGGCTGCCGCAGGAGGTACTGACCAAACCGGGCAAGCTCACCGGCACGGAGCGCAAGATCATCGAGACGCACCCCGTCGAAGGGGGGCGAATCCTCAGTGGGCGCGGCCTGGGCAACAGCCTCGCCGCGACGGTCGCGTATGAGCACCACATCTGGTTCAACGGGCAGGGTGGCTATCCGCGCTTCGGTTATCCGCGCACGACGCACTATGCCAGCCGCATCGTCCACGTCTGCGACATCTACGACGCCCTCTGCTCGATCCGCCCGTACCGGGCCGCATGGCCACGGGCGAGGGCGCTCGGCCTGCTGCAGAGCATCGCCGGCGTGGAGCTCGACCCCGAAGTGACGGCGGCCTTCGTCGCCATGGCCAACGCGGCGACGGAAGCACGTCAGCACCTGACCGCCGGGGCGGCCTAGGCTCCGCGCGCGACGCCGCGATGGCGATTGCGCAATGGCGATGGCGCGGTGGCGATGGCGCAGAGAATTACCACCGTCCGACGAGCAAGCGCCGCTGACATGCCAGGCGCCGATGGATTGCACGTTCCATCGCGCGATGCGGTGTCGTTCGGACCGTCGGTCCGACCCCGAATCGCGCTCTGCGGGCAGGTCCCATTGCCTGTGCAGGTCGACATATTCCGCCAGCGCAGGTCCGGCCCGCCGACGCGCCGGGCCGCGAGCGTCGTGCAATCCACAAGTGCCAAACCGACCACGGAGGACGGAGTGCAAGAACCGCAGTTTGATGCGATCGTCGTCGGATCAGGAATCTCCGGGGGCTGGGCCGCGAAGGAGCTGTCCGAGAAAGGCCTCAAGGTCCTGATGCTGGAGCGTGGTCGCAACGTCGAGCACATCAAGGACTACGTGAACGCGACCAAGCCGCCATGGGCGTACCCGCATCGCGGCGGGCGCACCAAGGAGATGGAGGCGCACTATCCCGTGCTCAAGCGCGACTATCCGCTCAACGAGAAGAACCTCGATTACTGGGTGAAGGACGAGGAGTCGCCGTACACGGAGACGCGTCGCTTCGACTGGTACCGCGGCTATCAGGTAGGCGGACGCTCGTTGATGTGGGGGCGCCAGAGCTACCGGCACAGCCCGCAGGACTTCGAGGCGAACGCGAAGGAAGGCATCGCCGTCGACTGGCCGATCCGCTACGACGATCTCGCGCCGTGGTACGACTACGTCGAGAAGTTCGCCGGCATCTCCGGCTCGCGTGAAGGCCTCGCGCAGCTTCCGGATGGTCAGTTTCAGCCGGCCATGCCGCTGAACTGCGCCGAGGAGATGGTGGCGGGCAAGCTGTCGAAGCAGTTCGGCGGCGCGCGTCGCATCATTCCCGGCCGCACCGCCAACCTGACCGAGAACCTGCAGGCGCGCGTGAAGTGCCAGTCGCGCAATGCCTGCTGGCTCGGCTGCCCGTACGGCGCCTATTTCAGCACGCAATCGTCCACGTTGCCGGCCGCGATGGCGACGGGCAATCTCACGCTGAAGCCGTTCCAGATCGTGTCCGAGGTCATCTACAACAAGGACACCAAGCGGGCCACCGGCGTCCGGGTCGTCGACGCCGTGACCGAACAGACCATCGAGTATTCGGCCAAGGTGATTTTCCTCTGTGCCTCGACGCTCAATTCGACCTGGCTCCTGATGCGCTCGGCCACCGACATCTGGCCCGGCGGGCTTGGCAGCAGCAGCGGTGAGCTCGGCCACAATCTGATGGACCATCACTTCCGCCTCGGTGCAGCCGGCGACATCGAGGGCATGGACGACAAGTATTACTTCGGTCGACGACCGACCGGCTTCTACATCCCGCGCTTTCGTAACGTGGGGACCGACAAGCGTGACTACCTGCGCGGGTTCGGCTATCAGGGCAGCGCCAGCCGCGGTGAGTGGGGCCGCGCGGTGGCGGAACTCGGCATCGGCGGCGATTTCAAGGATGGTGCGGCACTCCCCGGCCCGTGGAGCATCGGCGCCACCGCCTTCGGCGAGATGCTCCCCGACCACGGCAACAAGATTTCGCTCGACGCGACGAAGAAGGACAAGTGGGGATTGTCGGTGCTGAACATCGACTGCGCCACCGGCGAGAACGAGGCGCGCATGCGCAAGGACATGACCGCCGACATGGCCGAGATGCTCACGGCGGCCGGCGTGAAGAACGTGCGCACCTACGACGGCGGCTACTTCCCCGGCATGGGCATCCACGAAATGGGGACGGCGCGCATGGGGCGCGACGCGAAGACGTCGGTGCTGAATGCCCACAATCAGGTGTGGGACGCCCCGAACGTGTTCGTGACCGACGGATCCGCCATGACCTCCGCGTCGTGCGTGAACCCGTCGCTGACGTACATGGCGCTCACGGCGCGGGCCGCCGAATTCGCCGTGGAAGAGCTGAAGAAGCGGAACCTCTGATGCGCGTTCGTTCACTGATCACGTCTGCGGTCTCGTCGACACCGTCATCCCGAGGGGCATGAGCATGGCCACGCACAACGAAGGACAGGACTCGGCAATCGACCGCCGCGAGGCAGTGAAGCGGGTGACCGTCATGCTCGGTGGGCTCGCACTCGTCAGCAGCGGTGGCCTGCTGACGGCATGCGCAAAGGATCGTGGGCAGGCCGCGGCCGGCGTCGGGAGCTTCACCACCGCGGACATCGCCTTCCTCGACGAAGTGTCGGACACGATCCTCCCCGACACGGCGAGGTCGCCAGGCGCCAAGGCGGCACGAACCGGGGCGTTCATGGCCCTGATGGTCACCGACACGTATACGCCCGAGGACCAGACCGTCTTCCGTGACGGCATGAAAGCCCTCGACGCGGCCGCCAGGAAAGCCAATGGCGACAAGGGATTCATGGACCTCACGCCGGCCACTCGCACCACGCTGCTCACGGCGCTGGACAAGGAGCAGTTCGCCTTTCAGAAGGCGCGGAAGCCGGAAGAGAAACAGCATTACTTCCGCATGATGAAGGAGCTGGCGATGCTCGGTTTCTTTACGTCGGAGATCGGCTACATGCGTGCGATGCGCTACGTGGAGTCGCCGGGCCGCTTCGACCCGTGTACCGAGTACAAGGCGGGAGAGACGGTCTGGGCGCCACACGCCTGACTCGCTCGGCAGTGTGCAGGACCCATGGGGGCCTCACCGGTGGTGGGGTCCCCCAGCTCGTTTTCACCGCGTCCATGGCAGCCGGAAGCGACGTCGCGTGCACGGGCGCGGGCAGGGGAGCGCTCACACCAGCGGGCAGGTGACCGCCGTCTACGGGTTGGGGATCAGCGCGTTGATCGTGAAAACCTGCGAGTTCACATAGCGCGGCTGCGCATTGATGACGGATCGGCTGCCGGCTGGATCGAGGCGACTGATCTGCACCGTATAGGGCTGGCCGAGCACGAGCGCTTTCGCAGCGAGCTCGATCGTGCCGCCCGCAGGCGCCGATGCGCCGTACTCGAGGCCGGAAGCAATCGAGTTCGGGCCGGTCGCGGCGACGGACCACATCAGGTCCTCGCTCGCGCCCTGCTGCGCGGTCGTGCCGCGATAGACGCGGACGAGTTGCGCGCCTGCGGGTGTCCACGAGAACCGAACCACCGGCGCCGCGACGACCGGCGTGACGGTGATGCGCGGGACCTGCGCCAGGTCGAACGTGTCACTGCTGCAGCCAGGCAGCTGGAGCGCGACGACCAGCACACCGACGCAGTACCGGAGGCGAAGAGGTAGACGGGCGGTGCTGCGGGCACTGGCCAGTGAGCGAAGACGGAGCATGACTGGATTCTAGCGCAGCGCCCCCTGTCTGCGCAGCATATTGCCGGAGGGTCCGACCCGGCTGGTCGGTCACGCGCAGATCAACGTGCGCGCTGCGTTGCTGCGTATCACGGCGTGGCCGGCGACGGTGCGCCCCCGCACCTGGCCCGTCCGCCGGCCTGTTCGCGTTCGCTCCTCTCGCCCCTGCACCCGTGTCCCGCGCTCCCTCCGTCCGACTCATCGCCGTGTGCCGGCTCGCCCTCTGTGTGCTTGCCGCGGCGACGCTCACCAGCTGTGCACCGCGCTCCGCTCCCGCGCCGTCCAGTCCGATGGCCGGCAAGCGCGTCGAAGGACGGCACGGCATGGTGGCCGCGTCGCACCCCGACGCGGCCGCGGCCGGTGCCGAGATCCTGCGCGCCGGCGGCAACGCCGTCGATGCGTTCGCCGCAGCGGCATTCGCGCTCGCCGTGACCGATGTCTCGCAGACCGGCCTCGGTGGCGGCGGGGCAATGACCTGGTGGCATGCCGGCACGCGCCGCGCGGCGCATCTGTCGTTCTATCCCCGGTCCGGCGCGGCGGCGGCCTGGGGCCGGCAGGACAGCACGACGGCACGGCTGCAGGGACGCGCGGCTGCGGTGCCCGGGATGGTCGCCGGCGTGCTCGAGGCGCACGGGACATGGGGGAAGCTCACACGCGAACAGGTGATGGCCCCCGCGATCCGTCTCGCGCGCGACGGGTTCATCGTGTCGCCGTTGCTCTCGCGCACGATCACGTCCTCACGCGCCAAGCTCGCGCTCGACTCGCTCGCCCTGCAGCGATTCATGCCACGCGGCGAGGCGCTGCGCCCCGGTGAACGCCTCGTGCAGCCCGAACTCGCGATCACCCTGCAGGCGATCGCGTCCGGCGGCGCCGCAGCCTTCTACCGCGGACCGATTGCAGCGGCACTGGCCTCCAAGGTGCACGCCCATGGCGGGTTGATCGAGGCGAGCGATCTGAGCGCCTATCCGGTGATGGCGATGCGCCCGCTCTGCGCCGGCTGGCGCAGCTTCACCGTCCTCGGCGCACCACCGCCGATGGGTGGCGCGGCGGTGCTCGAGATGCTGCAGGTGGCGGACGCCTCCGGCCTTGCCAGCGCCGGCGGCCTCACCAACCAGCCCGCTGCCGTGACGATGCTCGCCGACGTCATGCGCATCGGCAACGCCGACGCAAACCGGTGGCGCGGTGATCCGACGGTGCTGCGCGTGCCGGCGCGAGGGGTCGCGCAGGCCGGCTTTGCCAGCCAGCGCGCGACGCTCGTCGGCGGCACGCTGGCCGACACGGTGCAGGCGGGAACGCCGACGCCATTCGAGTCCACGCCGGGACCGGAGGCCTGCGCCGCACTCGACGCGTACCCCGCGTCGGGCATCGCCGAGGCCAGCGCGACACCATCGCCTGCGGACGCCGCGCCGACGGACTTTTCCAACACGAGCTTCACCTCCCACCTGGCCGTCGTCGATGGCGATGGCAACGCCGTGTCGGCCACGACGACGGTCGGCGTGCTGTTCGGCTCGGGGGTGTACACCGGTGGCTTCTTCCTCAATTCCGCCGCCGCGAACTTCGACGCCCGCACGCGCGGTCCCAACCGCTACGCCAACTCGACGATGTCGCCCACGATCGTGCTCGACGGAGCGCGGGTGCGGCTGGTCATCGGCGCCGCGGGCTCGCAGTACATCCAGCCGGCGATCCTGCAGGTGACGCTGCGCATGCTGGCTTTCGGAGAAGACCCGGGCAGCGCGGTGGCCGCACCGCGGATCCACGCCAGTGCGTCGTCGCGCGAGGTGGAGGTGGAACCGGGCTTCACCACCGATGTCTACGCCGCGCTCCTCGCGCGCGGATACCGGCCGGTGAGCCGCGTCGCCGACATCACGTTCGGTGGGGTGCACGCGGTGTTCGTGGGGAGGAACGGCACGCGTATCGGGCTCGCTGATCCGCGGCGGGATGGCGTTGCCGTTGGGCAGTGACTCATTCCGTGAGAGACGCGGGCTGCGTTGCCAGGCTGCCATCGTCGACGCTGTTCACGCAGAGGCAGCCCAGTAGCGGAGCGACCTGCGACTGACACGGCGCTTCCTGCAGACGCGCCTGTCCTCGATGATGATGGAACAGGCGCCTGTCTCTTCGTCGCAGTCGACAGGTGATGGCACCCGCGCCCGGCCGCACGACTCCCACCCCTCTGCCGCTGCGCTGGCACTGCGTGAACAACGTGAGCGCACCGCGCCAGACACCGACGCCAGTGTGCAACAGAAAAACCGCCGCCGCATCAGAATCGATGCGACGGCCGTTCGTCTGCAACCCGCGAATGCTTATGGGCAGCGGTTCAGAGCCGCCGGGCACCGTTCCGGATCGGGCGGCGGCGTGATGGCCTGCCCGCCGGGCCCGCCGAACGTGTACAGCGGCAGCAGCAGCGTGCCGAGTTCACGACCCGGAATCGGGAAGTGCACCTGCGTGTTCTCCGGCATCGTCTGCCACCCACGGGCATCCAGAAACGACAGCATGCCATTGATGCCGAGCAGCTCGATGCCCTTTTCGTAGCGTAGAGCATCCCACAGGCTGCCGCACGTGCCGTTCTGCTTCCGCGGCACGCAGCCCGGTGCGATCGGGGGGCCGTCGATGGTCACGGCCGGGAGCTGGCCGTTGGCGATGCGCGTCTTGTTGATCAGCGGCACCGCTTCACTGGCGCGCCCCAGACGGATGAGCGCCTCCGCCTTCAACAGATCCATCTCGGCAACCGACAGCTCCAGCTGCGGGCCCGTCTGCCAGGTCGTTCCGGCACCAGTGCGCACATAGGCATAATGCGAGAAGCGCCAGCTGCCCCGCGCGACGGCGAAGAGGTTGTTCAGGTTGTACAGAAGGTACGAGCCTGACGACGTCGGGCCGGTGGCGCCCTGGATGCGCCGGTCACGCGTGCGCATCTGAAACGGCTGGCGGCTGTCGTTCGGCGTGTTGAGCCAGGTCTGGAATCCGCTGCTCGAGTCGGCCGCCCCGATCAGCCAGTAACTCGGCCGTGCATAGTCGGACGGCCGGCCCGCCGTGCGGAGGCGCGCCATGAGGCGCTTCCAGTCGTCGACCAGAATGTCCGGCTGTGCAATCGGTGCGAAGTCGGTCTGAATCCCAGCATCGATGCGTCGGATGACCTCAGTCCAATTCACGGCAGCCCGTTCGGTGCGGTTTCGCGCCACCGCCGCCAGCAGTCGTGCCGCATACGAGTTCGTGAGGCGCACGAACTGATCCCTCGTCAGCGCCGTGAACAGCCAGGCCTCGACCGGGAACGTCATGGTCGGCTGCGCATTCGCCGCGGCCGCAGCGGCGTCGAGCTGCGCAATGGCGGCGGTCACGACCAGCGGATACGGTACGAACGACGGCGTCGTGATCGTGTCGAGCTTCGTCGTCTCATCCGTGATGACGGCCTTGTCGTACAGCAGGCCGAGGTACCCGTACGAGAGCCCCTGCATGAACTTGCCCATGGCCCTCGCGCGTGCGGTACGCACCGGGTCGGTGATGACCAGTCCACCATTGATGGAGGCGAGCACGTCGTTCACGGACGAGATGGTACGGTAGTACGCGTACCATGGGTTCTCGTTCACCTGGCGGCGAACGTTGACCTGGCTGTTGTTCCAGGACGAGCGCGGCTCGGTGGACAGCTCGAGTTGACCAAAGTCGGCGAAGCCGCTGGTCACGTCGCGCGCCATCGTGGAGAGCGCGAACGACGGGTAGCTGCCATGGCCGGCCACCGGCCACCAGGTGCGGAACGACGTGGCCACGAACGATTCCGTCGTGAGCGGCTGCGTCGTGGCACGTGCGGCGTCGGGGAGGTTGGGATTGGTGACGGTGAGGTCCTGACAGGCCGTGGTGAGGAGGGCGGCACTCACCAGGAGCGCGATTGCGCGGGAGGATCTGGTCATTGAGGGAATCCGTCGCTCAGAAGGTGAGCTCGACACTACTTGTGATCGTGCGGTAGCGCGGGTAGGCGAAGCTGTCGAGGCGATTGAGCACGGAGCCCACCTCGGGGTCGTAGCCCTTGTAGTTCGTGAAGGTCAGCATGTTACGTCCGATGAGCGAGAGCGACACGCCGTCGGCACCAACGCGTGACAGCGCACCGGTGAGTCGCGTGGGCAGGCGATACTTCACCGACAGTTCGCGCAACTTCACGAAGCGACCGCTCTCGACGAAGTAGTCCACCGGGTTGTTCGCCGCGTAGAGGCCGACATAGTACTCCACCGGCTTCTTCAGCTCCTGCGGCTTGTTCACCTGGTCGACGTCACTGCTGCGGCCATACTGGTACATGCGCTGGTTGGTCTGGTTGTAGACATTGCCGCCGACCTGCGTGTCCCACAGCATGAAGATCTGGAACCCGCGGATCCCGATGGTATTCGACCAGCCAAGACGGTAGCTCGGGTTGCCGTCACCGATACGCACCACGGCGGCGTTGCCCACGGAGTCGAGCGAGGTGATCGGCAGGCCCCAGCCGTAGTTCGTGGCGCCGATCGTCGCCGAGGTGCCCCAGAGCCGCTTGCTCTCGCCTTCGGTGAAGTCGTTGCCGGCACCGACCCACACCAGCAGGCCTTCGTCGTTGACCTTGAATTCGCTTGCCCGCGCCCTCGCATCGCCAGCCAGCTGCGTCGGTCCCTTCATGAAGCTGAAACCATACATGGCACCGAGCGTCTCGTCGACGCAGCGGAATCCGATGGTGTTGGTCGTGAAGCAGGAGCGGTTGAACTCCGTGATCCGGTTGCGCGACCGGTCGCCGACGAGGCCGGAGCGCCACGTGAAGTTCGGGCGGCGCACCAGCTGCGCCTCGATCGTGCCTTCCCAGGTGTTGCCTTCCACGGTGCCGGCATTCTGCCACTGGTTGGCATACCCGAAGAAGCCGGCGAGCGGAATCAGCAGGAGCTGGTCGCTGGTCTGCTGCTGGGCGCGCGAGAGCTGGATCGAGATGCGGTTCCGGATGATCGCGTCGATGCCCAGTTCCACCTCACGCGAGTATTCCGGCTTGAGGAAGCGGTTGCCGAGGTTCTGCTTCACGAGACCACCGCCCTCGATGAAGTTGAACGTCTCGAACTGGTCGTTGAAGCTCGGCCGGCCGCCCGCGGTGCCGATGGAGGCGCGCAGCTTGAACTCGGTGAGCGCCTTGATCGGCCACCACCCCTCGGCCGACATCCGGTACGCACCGCTGGCGCGGTAATACCAGTTCTCCTGCTCCTCGGGGCCGAAGAGCGAGCTGCCGTCCTGCCGCACCAGCCCATCGATGATCAGCTTGCCCTTGTAGTCCGCAGCGGCGCTGGCGAAGAAGCTGTTGGTGCGGATCGTCTCGCTGGTGGAGGAGACGAAGCGGTTGAAGGCGTTGTTGAGGCTGCGCACGCCCGGCGTCGAGAACTGGTTGCCCGAGGCAGTGGTGAGGTCGTTCGTCTCGCGCTCCAGCAGGCTGCGGAACGTCGAGCGGAATGTGAAGTCGCCCAGCTTCTGCAGGAAGTTCACGCTGACGGAGGCGTTGAGTGCGTCGGTCACGCCGTTGAAGTTCGAGATTTCGCCTGGACCACCGTTGGCGAAGCCTTCCGTCTTCACGCCCTGGTCGAGGAAGAAGTTCGTCTGCCGGTCCGACCGATCGTAGCTCAGGTTGCCGTCGACCGTGAGCCACGACAGCGGCGCGTAGCGCACCTCCATGCTGCCCTGCGTGCGGGCCCGCTTCCGCACGTTCTGTTCGGTCGACAGCACGTACAGCGGGTTCTCCTCGCGGCCCTCGAAATCAGGCTGGAAGATGAACGGTGTGCCGTCGGGATCCGGCTGGCGCAAGTCCACGTCCGGCGCCTGGTTGATCAGGTCGAAGAAGGTGTCACCATACACGTTCTGCCGCGACGAACGCATGTGATAGGCGCTGAAGCTCACGCTCAGGTCCGTGCGCGGCCGATGATCGAGGTTGAGGCGGAAGTCGTCCTGGTTGTAGCGTCCCGAGTTCAGCACCACGCCGTCCTCGCGGCCGTTCACATACGAAAAGAACCAGTTCGTCTTGCCGGTGTTCTGCGCGATGTTGAGCGAGTTGCGGACGAAGTTGCCCGGGTCGAAGAAGCGCTGCACCTGGTCGAAGGCCGTGCCCGCCTTGTAGAAACTGTCCTGGAAGCGGGACGCCGCCGGCTTCGGCACACGCTGCTCGCGCGGTACGACGGTGCCGGCGGTATTGACCCAGTCGCCCGTCGCGTTCACGAGATAGTAGTGCGCGTTGGCCCACTGCACGGGTGCGTTGATCGAGTTGGCGCCGTACTCGCTGCGGACGGTGAACCGCGTCGCACCTTCGGTGAGTCCGGCCCCGCGACGCGTGCGAATCTGGATGACGCCCGACGCGGCGCGCGACCCATACAACGACGCCGCGGCAGCGCCCTTCACGACCTCGACGCTCTCGATGTCCATGCTCTGCAGGTCGGCGCTGGAGGCACCGAACGCGTCGGTCTGGATCACGCCATCCACCACCACCAGTGGAGCGGTGCTCTTGCTGATCGATGTCGGCGTGCGCAGCTGGATGTCGGTCCCGCTGCCGGCCTGCCCCTGCGGCACGATACTGACGCCGGCGATCTTGCCCTGAATGGTTTCCAGCGCGTTGGTGGCCGGCACCGGAGCATCCTCCGCACTGACGCGGCCCACCGTGAAGGGCACACGCGTGCCGCTGGCGGGATCCACCACACCGGTCGTGACCATGGCCTGCAGGCTGAGTGCCGTGGCGTCCAAACGGAGATTCACGGTCAGCGTCCCCCCGGCCTCCAGAATCAGGTTGGAGCGCGTGCCTCGGCGGAACCCCAGCCGGAGCGCCTCGAGGCCGTAGCTGCCGGCAGGAACGTTTACCACCAGATACCGACCGTCTGCGCCGGTGCGCGCCTGGTACCGGGCGGTGCCGCGGCTCAGCGTGAGCTGGACGCCTGGCAGCGGCTGGCCGGAGGAGGAGTCAGTCACGAGTCCGGCCACTCGACCGAGCTGAGCCGCAGGTGTTTGTGCCGTCGCCCGGCTCGCCAGGAGCGGCACCGCAGCCAGCGCGCACACGGTACACAGAACACGAAAGACCGACCATCGAGGCGAGCGCCTCGGGTCAGGGGAACAATGAGCCATCGAAACTCCTGGGTCGTACGGGTGGGGAAGTGGGTCAGGCGCGATCGCGTGGTGTGCGGGGAGGCCGCAATCGGTGCGCAACAACGTAGTGGCCACGCCACGACGTTGTTGGCGGTACGGAGACACACCCGGCATCGTTGGTGGCAGGCGTTCGGCGCCGTGTGCGGAGCAACTTCGCTGCGTATCTTGAAGCCTCGTGCGCATGCGGCCCGTGTGCGCGTCACCACCGAGCCGCCCGTCACCGTGCCGCCTTCCGTCCCGTACCGCATCGCACCGCTGGCAGCCATTCTGTTGATGGCATGCGCCGGCTCACGCACGACCGCATCGCCGCCGCCGTTCGTGATGGGGCAGGCCGGTGCCACGGCTCGGGCGCGGGCCGATTCGCTCCGATATCCGTACACGCAAGCGGACATCGACTTCATGGGCGGCATGATCCACCATCATGCCCAGGCGATCCTGATCGCTCGCTGGGCGCCGTCGCACGGCGCGTCGGCTTCCGTGCAGCGTCTCACGGCGCGCATCATCAATGCGCAGAGCGACGAGATCCTCCTCATGCAGAACTGGTTGCGGGACCGCCAGCGCGACCCGATGCTCGTCGACACCCTCGGCAACGTGACGACGGCGCGCGCGTCCGCCCCCACCGGCGGGGCTGCGTCGGCCGGTCACGACATGACTGCGCACGCCGGGCATGAGATGGCCGGCATGGAGGCGATGCCCGGCATGCTCAGCGACACCCAGCTCCATGCGCTCGACACCGCCCGAGGCCGCGAGTTCGACCGCCTCTTCCTGATCTACATGATGCAGCACCACCGCGGTGCCGTCTCGATGGTACGCACGCTGTTCGGTGCGCACGGCGCGGGTCAGGACGAGACGATCTTCAAGTTCGCCGCCGATGTGGAGGTGGATCAGTCCACCGAGATCAAGCGCATGCTGACGATGCTGCTCGAGATGGGCGAAGTCCCGCCGCAGTAGTTGCGCCACCCCGTTGTCCCCGTTCGCTCTTCCTTCGTCATCCTCACCCTAGGCACCCTGATGTTCCTGTCCTCCCGACGCCAATACGGCGCCGTCTCGCGAGTCGGCCGCGTCACCGCCCTCGTGGCGCTCACCGGTCTCGTCGCGGCCTGTGGTCGCACCAGTGCCACGCCGGCACCGACGCCGGCTCCCGGCCCATCCACCGACTGGGCTCGCGATCCGCGCAACACGATGCGCGCCGGCCTCTTCGATGCACAGGAGGCGATCTCCAACCTTCGCGTCACCGCCAAGGCCGTCTCCCCGCCAGGCTTCCTCGGGATCACCAACTCCGACCTGGCCTTCACCGGCAAGTACGCCATCCAGGGCAACTACAACGGTCCGGTGATCTGGGACATCTCCGATCCGGCCAAGCCGGTGCTCGTCACCGCCTATCCCTGCCCGGCGTCGCAGAACGACATCTCGGTCTACCGCAACCTGATGTTCATGTCGGCCGAGGCCAACAATGGCCGCACCGACTGCCTGCCCGGCGGTGTGGCCGACACGGTCAGTGCGCTGCGCATGCGCGGCGTGCGCATTTTCGACATCAGCGACATCAAGACGCCGAAGCTCATCGCCAATGTGCAGACGTGCCGAGGCTCGCACACGCACACGGTGCTCGAGGATCCGAAGGACCGACAGAACGTCTACATCTACGTCTCTGGCTCGGCTGGCATCCGTTCGCCGAACGAACTGGCCGGCTGCGCCGGCAGCGTGGCCAGCGATGACCCCAACTCGTCCCGTCTGCGCATCGAGATCATCAAGGTGCCGCTCGCCGACCCGTCGAAGGCGGCTGTGGTCGGACGGGCCAACATCTTCGCAGGCCTGAGTATCTCGCCGCGCCACGGCCTGTCGGATGCGGACAAGGCGCAGCAGGCCACCCAGCTCGCCGCCGCCAGGGCGCGCGGCGCATTCGTGGGCCGCAATCCGCAGTCGGGCATGGACATGGTGGTGCCCCCGCAGCTGGTCCGTCCGCTGCTCGACAGCATCGCGAAGGCCGGCGGCCGCACCGCGGCGAATGCGGCGGACACCACTGCCGCACGCACCGCGGTGCAGGGCGCGCTCAACCGTCTGTTCGCGGCCGCGCCCGGCGGTCCCGCCGGTGCGGTCTCGGAGCGCTCACAGTGCCACGACATCACCGTCTACCCGGCACTCGGCCTGGCTGGCGGCGCCTGCGAAGGTCACGGCCTGCTGCTGGACATCAGCAACCCGGTGAACCCGGTTCGCCTCGATGCCGCCGCCGACTCGAACTTTGCCTACTGGCATTCGGCCACGTTCAACAACGACGGCACCAAGCTGCTCTTCTCCGATGAATGGGGCGGCGGCGGCGCACCGAAGTGCCGCGCCGGCGACAAGCCGGAGTGGGGTGCCAACGCCATCTTCTCGATCAAGAACCGCAAGCTGGTGTTCGAGAGCTACTACAAGATCCCGTCGTACCAGTCGGCAAACGAGAACTGCGTCGCGCACAACGGTTCGCTGATCCCGATTCCGGGACGCGACGTGATGGTGCAGTCGTGGTATCAGGGCGGCATCTCGGTGTTCGACTGGACCGATCCGAAGCACCCGATGGAGATCGCCTCGTTCGACCGCGGCCCGGTCGACTCGACCCGGATGGTGATGGGTGGGTCGTGGTCCGTGTACTGGTACAACGGCAAGATCATCAGCTCCGAGATCGCGCGCGGCCTCGACGTGGCCGAGATGATCCCGAGCCCATACGTGTCGCAGAACGAGATCGACGCCGCGAAGACCGTCCAGTGGGACTACCTGAACGCGCAGGGCCAGCCAAAGATCGAGTGGCCACCGTCGTTCGCGCTCGCTCGTGCCTTCACCGACCAGATGGAGCGCAAGGGCTGCTTCAGCGGGCAGCGCATCGGCGCCATTCGTGCCTCGCTGACGGCAGCGGAACGCGCGACTGGCGGTACACGCTCGACGGCGTTGTCGAATCTCGTCGACACTCTCGATGCGGACACCCGCGCCGGCTGTGACGACGACAAGGCGACGCTGCTGAGCAAGGCAGTGCAGGATCTGCGCGGCACGGTGCTCTGATTGCTTGCGGTACCGATCACTTGACGCGCGAACTGCAACACCGTTCACGCAGAGAAACGGTGCAGCGGAGGGGTCGGTGACCGATCCCGGCTGAAGTGCCGGGACAGGGAGCGGTGGGGCTGAGGGAATTGCTCGACGCAGTTCGTTCAGCCCCATCTGTTTTCCTTTCGATGGGGTATCGGGCGCGCTGATCGGCGACCTGATGGCGGAGCGGTCGGGCAGTGACTGGTACGGCGTCCGACGCTGGCAGTGGCGTACTGCTGGCATGGTCGACTCTGGTCACACGGAGGACGGAAGGCACGCGGGTGGCGAGGGCCATGCGTGGGTAAAGGCGTTCGCTCCTCGTATGGCCGTGCAATGGGAAGTGATGATGGCTGCAGGAACGGCGTGCCTCAGACGTTGCTCCCTGAGCGATGCAGTCCCCCGACTGTTTTGGTCCGCACGGTTCGAGCACCACCTCAGCCGCCGCAGAGCCCTCGCCACCTCCGTGCCTTCAGTCCTCCATGTGAACAGAGTTGCAGTTGCGGTTGCAGTTGCAGTTGCAGTTGCAGTTGCGTCAGCCCCGGGCCGCTCACGCCAGCAGCGGCGCTACCGGCAGCCGAAGGCCCGGAAGCAGCTCGCCACCATCGATCGTGTCGTCACTGCCAAGCACACGATCCGGGACGCTGCGCATGCACACCCTGATGGATCGCCGCAGCGGGTCGACGACCCAGACCACCGTGGTGCCAGCCGCGAGCCATGCCGCGACCTTCTCCTGCACCTCGCCCGGGCGGTCGTCGGGCGACAGCACCTCCACCGCGAGATCCGGGGCGAAGGGCGCGAAGCCCCGCGCGGGCACCACGGGCAGCTTCCCTGTCGCGACATACGCCACGTCCGGTGCCCGCACGGTATCAGGGTCGCGCTCGAGCACGAAGCCCGTCTCGGCCGCCACGACGTCACCACGCTTCTCGCGGAGCCCTGCCTCCGCGCGCTCGCGCTCCAGATGGGCATCGATCGCAACGAGGAATCGCGCGGCGACCTGCCCGTGCCGCCATCCAGCCGGCTCCCGCACGACCAGCCGCCCGCGCAGCAGCTCCGTCCGCGCATCCTGCAGGGCCAGCGCCAGCAATTCCTCCGCAGTCATCAGCGACGGCTTACGCATGTGCTCACTCCCGTGGTGGAACGCCGTGGTGAACCGACTCGGACCGCCCGGGTCGATCGGCAGACGATACCGCAACCGTGTTCCGAGAGCGTTACCGTTTTCACGCCACCGCCGGCACACCGACGCGTTGCCAGGCGCAGTAGCTTTCCAGCGCGCCTCTTCCCTCCCCCGCACGCCCAGAACCATGGACAAGCGCGACTTTCTCCGCACCCTCGGCGCGACCACCATCGGCGCCCTGCTCGGGCCGTCGCTGTGGGCTCAATACGCGCCGCTCGCGCCTGCCACACTGGCCGAGGACGAGACCTTCTGGACGGCGCTTCGGGCGAAGTACCGACTCACGCCCGACTACATCAACCTCGAGCACGGCTACTACTCGATCCAGTCGAACGACGTGCTGGACGCGTTCGTCGCGAGCGTGCGCGAGGTGAACTATCACGGCTCGTTCTACATGCGCACGCGCCAGGTGGACGACAAGCTCGCCGCGCGCAGACAGCTCGCGTCACTCGCGGGCTGCAGCGTCGACGAACTGGTCATCACGCGCAACACCACCGAGTCGCTCGATACCGTCATCGCCGGCTACGATTGGAAGCCCGGCGACGAGGCCGTGATGGCAGCGCAGGATTACGGTGCGATGCTGGACCAGTTCGCGCTGCAGGCGCGCCGGCATGGCCTGAAGAACACCATCGTGTCGCTGCCCAACGATCCGCGCAGCGACGCCGAACTGGTGCAGCTCTACGCGAACGCGATCACGCCGAAGACCCGCCTGCTGCTCCTCAGCCACCTCGTCAACATCACGGGCCAGGTGCTGCCGGTCCGCGCGATCACCGCGATGGCGAAAGCCCGCGCGGTGGACGTTGCAGTGGACGGCGCACATGCCTTCGCACAGCTCGATTTCCGCATCCCCGACCTGGGCGCCGACTACTACGCCGCCAGCCTGCACAAGTGGCTCGGCGTGCCACTCGGTGCCGGACTGCTGTACGTGCGGCGCGACAAGATCGCAGGGCTCTGGCCACTCTTCGGCGAGTCAGGGTTTGCCGACAACGACATCCGCAAGCTGAACCACACCGGCACGCATCCGGTGCACACCGATCTCGCAATCCAGCACGCGGTGGCCTTCCACTCGAGCATCGGCGCGCCGCGCAAGGAGGCACGGATGCGCTACCTGCAGCAGTACTGGACGACGCAGGTACGTGGGGCGCGGAACATCATCCTGAACACACCGGCAACGGCGACACGCGCAGCAGGTATCGCCAACGTCGGCGTGGCGGGCCTCGAGCCTGGCACCCTCGCGACGACCCTGCTGGATCGCTACCGCATCTGGACCGTCGCGATCGACAGGCCCGGGGTGCGCGGGGTGCGCATCACGCCCAATCTGTACACGACGCCGGCCGAACTCGACGCCCTCGTGCGGGCCCTCAGGGAGCTGGCGTCGGCCTGACCGCCGTCAGCGCGGCAGCACCACCAGCCCAAGCGGTACGCGGCGCCATCCCGGCCACGCCTGCAGCGCGCCGCGCGCATCGCGCAACTGCAACTGGGCGCTGATCCCGCCGTCGAGCATCACCGCGCGCGCGCAGCCGAGGGCGCCCATCAACGCCGCCATCTCTGGCGTGGTGAGCCCGAACGGCACGGCCCCCAGCACCCGGCCGAAGGCATCGAAACGCGTCAGCACCAACACCACGGAGCCATCGCGCCGCACACCGAGCGCGAGACGGGCATCGCGGTGCGTGAGGTCCACGCCGCTCGCGCCATCGCGCAACGCTGCGGGCACGTCGCCGTCGCCGGTGAGCAGCGCCGGGAAACTCTGGAAGGCGTACGCCACACCAAGCGCTCGCGCGGGTGACGCGAGCGCGGCCGGATCGAGCAGTCTCACGCTGCCGGCCGAATCGATGACGACGGCGCTCGACAGCGGCCCGATGCCCGGCGGGCGCCACTCGCGACCCTGCAGCAGTACCCAGCCCCATGGCAGCGTGCCGAGCAGCGTCGTGGCGAACTGGCCCGCGTTCACCGCGAGGATGGATGTCGCGGGCGCCGACGTCGTCTGCCAGCGCGCGAGTCGCGTGCTGTAGCCGTTGGCGTCGCGCTGGTGCACAAACGCGGTGTCGAGGCGGAAGCGCACGCGGTGCGGGTCGATCCGCACGATGATCGCGCGTGTGCGCCACGCCTCGCCATCGCCGCGCAGCGGGAGTTCGGCCCACGCCATGCCTGCGCTTGCCGCTGTCCAGCGGAGCGCGGAGAGCAGCGCGCTGTCAGCCGCTGGCCAGTGATCGGGCGACTTCACATCAGCATGCCATAGCCCGCGCCAGCCGTCACCGGCCGGAACGGCGAGCGGCGCCTGCTGGGCGCCGCTCCGAACCACATCCAGCAGACTCGCGGCCAGGATGGTCGCGAGCACGAGCCGTCGCCTCACTCGCTCCCGGAGAAGACGCGGCGCAACGCGTCCCGACGCGACACCAGCAGGTCGTACTCCCCCTGCGTGAACGTCCGCGTGATGACGGCGTTCTGCTGCATGCCGTTGAGCCACGACTGAATGCGTTCCCAGAACATTTTCGCCTGCACGTCGGTCATGCCGACCTCGGCACCCTTCACGCCGCCACTGGCCGACATGAGCGCATCCGCAGCCTTGCGCAACGACTCGGCACGCGCCGCCAGGGCCTCCTGGCGCACGACCACCGGGGGCTTGATGGGCCGCGCGCCGCACTTCGGCGTGGCGGCCCGGTCGAGCGACGCGCTGTCGCCTGCTCCGCCCATCACCGCCTGGTAGCGCTGCTGAGCCCGAAACAGCGCCGCCGTGTCCCCGCGCTGTTGTGCCGCGGCCATCGTCTGCATCAGCGCGAGGATCTCGCGCACCTTCGGGTCGCTCTGCATTCCGACCGGGTCACGTTGCATGCGCGCAGTGAGCTCCTCCGCGCGCCGTTCGGATTCGGCATCCGCGGCCTGGCTCACGTCGCTGCGGCAGTCGCGGTAGGTGTCGACCGCCTTGCGATACGTCTCGTGCACCGGCGAGCTCTGGAGGGCCTGCGCCGAGTCGGCCGTCGCCGACCGCGCTTCCATCATCTGTTCGTAGCGCGCACGGTTCGCGTTACGCTGCGTCCTGAACTTTTCCATCGCCGCCTGGTAACGATCCAGGCGCTCGGTGGTGATCTCGATCGTGGTGGCGTCGAACGTGGGCGGAATGAGGTTTGCTGCACCCACCCGGTCCTCAGCTTTCTGCTCGACGCGGCGCTCGACCGCCCGGCGAAGGCCGCCGAGTTGGGCGTGGGCGGGCATGGCGATCAGCACAGCCACCACAAGGCCGGCGTGCCGCATCCAGCGGCGGTGACGCGAAAGAAGCATGGGCAGGAGCTCCGAGGACACGAGGTCAGGCGACGGGGTGAGCGGTGCCGACATCGGACGCCGCATTTCCTGGCTGAGTGACGCGACCGGCAGCCGCATCATCTCACCGGATCTCGCAGAGGGCAATGGGTCCGGCTGAGGAAATCTGACGGCCGCGACCGCCGTTGGGCGGCCGCTGCCCAGTGCCCGGGCCGGCGCCGGAGGAAACGTGAGGTCGCGTCACGGCCGCGCGCGGTTCACCCACCATGGCGCGATATTGCGGCATGGCCCCGCTCAGCTCACCCCGACCCGCACCCAGGCCCGCCACGCCGCCGGGGCCTGTGGCGCGGTATCCGGGCGAGTTGCTTTTCAAGCTGCGCCGTGCTCGCATCGTCTTTTTCCGCGAGCTCGTCGCCGGCCATGGTGATGTCGTGCGGGTCAGGCTCGGCCGTCAGACACTGGTGGTGCTGGCACACCCCGACGACATCCGCGACGTGCTCGTCACGCACCAGAAGCGTTTCAGGAAGGGGCAGGCGCTCGAACGTGCCCGCGTCGTGATCGGCAACGGGCTGCTCACCTCCGAGGGCGACATCCATCTGCGCCAGCGGCGTCTGGTGCAGCCAGCCTTCCATCGCGCGCACATCGCGGCGTATGGCGACGCGATGACCACGGCCGCGATGGTGACGCAGGCGCAGTGGCATGACGGCATGACGCTCGACATGCACGAGGCGATGATGCACGTGACGCTGACCATCGTCGCGGCCACGCTGTTCGGTGCCGACGTGGGCCGCGAGAGCACCGAGATCGGCAATGCGCTCGATACGCTGTTCGCTTCGTTCGACTTCGGCTTCAGCCCACTCAGCGGACTGCTCGACCTGTTGCCGACCGCCCGGAAGCGCCGCTTTCAGGTGGCCAAGGCGCGGCTGGACGCCACGATCACTCGACTGATCGCGGAGCGTCGCGCCAGTGACACGGACTCGGGCGATCTGCTCTCGATGCTGCTGCACGCCACCGACACCGAGGGTGACGGTGGCGGCATGTCCGACCAGCAGTTGCGTGACGAGGCGCTCACGCTTTTCCTGGCCGGCCACGAGACGACTGCCAACGCCCTCACGTGGACCTGGCTCCTGCTCGCGCGCCATCCCGGGGCCGAGCGGGCGCTGCACGCCGAGATCGACGCGGTGCTGGGCGACCGATTGCCGACGATGGACGACATGGCGCAGCTGCCGATCACCCGCGCCACGATCGCCGAGTCGATGCGGCTCTATCCGCCAGCCTACGTGATCGGTCGTCGCGCCGCCGAGCCGCATGTCGTGCGCCAGTACACGTTCGCGCCTCGCACGATCTTCCTGCTGCCCACCTTCCTCGTGCACCGTGATCCGCGCTGGTGGCCCGAGCCGGATGCCTTTCGTCCCGAGCGCTGGCTCGATGGCGACGCGGCAGCGGCCCGCCCGAAACTGGCCTACGTGCCGTTCGGCGCAGGCACGCGCATCTGTGTCGGTGAGCAATTCGCGTGGATGGAGGCGATGCTGGTGCTGGCCACGTTCGCGCGGCGCTGGCGCGTGCGCGTCGATGGCCCCGACCCTGCGCTGGACCCGATCATCACGTTGCGGCCCAAGGGCGGGTTGGCCGCGCGGCTCGAACGACGGTAGCACGAGGCGCCACCGCATTTCGGCGACACATTTCGGTGACAGTGCACTCCATTGCATTTCGGTGACAGTGCACTCTATTGCATTTCGGTGACAGTGCACTCTATTACATTTCGGTGACAGTGCACTCCGTTTCGGTGACGCGCACTCTGACGTGCCGCTACTGCACCCAGACGGTCGCCTGCCCTTCGAGTCGGGCGCGCACGATGAACGCGCGATCGGTGGCGCGCACGTCCTCCACCTGGAAGCGTGAAATGCTGCCGCCCAGCACCACACCCGGCGCGACGGTGCGATTGAGGAGCTGCAACATCGTCGTGCGTGCCGAGTCGAGCTGTGCGCCAAGCTGCAGCCGCCCGCCGTTGGTGGCCTTGCGGATGGCGCGGCCGATGAGCGGTGCCGCCAGCGTCGCCTTCACGCGTGAGAGCGCGCCCTTGCTGGCGAGATTCCAGTCGAGTTCATCCATGCGCAGCTCGCGCGCCACCGGATCCCAGCGCAGTCGCGAGTGGAGCGTGAGTGTTCCGCGCAGTGAGCCCGTGACGTCGAGATCGATGCGTACGCTGTCACCGGTGGCAGCGACGTGCACCCGCTCCACGCGCACACTCGTGCCAGCGGTCTCCGCGATGAGCACTTCCGTGGCGCGGCGGTCGAAATCGTCGAAGGGTAGCTCGACCTCCAGTGGAATGACGAATCCGGACTGAGTCTGCCCGAGCGTGAGCGGCGGCAGGGGCGTGTCGAGGGTGCGTGGCTTCGCACCCGAAAATACCCGAGGGCGCGCGTAGACCACGATCGCGGTGCGAAAACTCGGTCCCGTGCCACTGAGCGGGACGACACGGATCGTCTGGGGGTCGAGCACGAGCCAGAGCGAGTTCAGCGTGTCGAGGGGTGACGGTTCGAGAAAGCTCTTCCAGATGCTGTCGGCCAGCGGGCGGAAATCGGCGGCGGACGGCATGGCCGAGTCCACCTGTGCGGCAAACGTTGTGAGCTGACCATCCACCACGGACCGCAGCGCCGGCGTCGCGTCGAGCATCAGAGCGGTCACGCGGCACTGGTCCTGCAACGTCGCCGCAAACTGCGTGTTGCGGCTGCCCAGGCTCCAGTCGGTGCGCCAATAGAGCGACGTGGTCATCGAGAGACTGGCGCGACGCATCGGCTCTGGCGCGAAACCGCAGCTCGCGATGCCGGCACCCGGCACGCCGAGGCGCGCGCGATAGCTGAGCGTGGTGGCGATGCTGAAGCGGTCGGCGGTTGCAGAGAGGCGCAGCGGCTCACGCTGGTACCCGTACTGGTGGCAGACCAGCCGCGCCACGTTGCGGCACGCCGCCGTGGCAAGGGAGTCCCGCACGGGGAAGAGCGAGTCGAGGGTCGGCGCCAGTGCCTTCAGAACATAGGTGACCTGAACCGGGATGACGGCCAGTGGTGCAGGCTGCACCAGACCACCTGCGCTCACCGAGCGCGTCCCCCCCGTCGGCGTGGGGGCGTTGCGAGCCGCCGCCGTGTTGCCGCCGTAGGCAGCAAACCCGAGCGCGATGATCGACGCCACGATCGAGGCCCCGAGCGCGGGGCGGCGCACCGTGAGCGAGGGAACGGCGGCGCACTCGGCGATCGGGATGCCGTCGTCGTCACGGACGAGAGGGGCCATGTGTGCTGCAGGAATGAGCGGTGGCGTCGCCGGGCCGGTGCGCGCAGGCGTCGCCACCCGGAGAATACCCGCACCGGCTAACTTCGGGTATGACTGATTTCCTGACAGCGCGCACATGAGGATCGTCGGCGGCAAGTTCAAGGGCCGCGACCTCACCTCTCCTTCCGACTTCCGCGTCCGTCCCACGGCAGAGAAGGTGCGCGCCCTGTTGCTGGACCAGCTCAAGGGCGACCTCGACGGGGCTCGGATCCTGGATCTGTTCGCCGGTACTGGTGCCCTCGGACTCGAGGCAATTTCGCGCGGCGCCAAGTACGCTGACTTCGTCGAAACGCGGCCGAGCAGCCTGCATGCGCTCAAGGCAAACATCGCCCTGCTCCGCCTCAGCCCAAAGTGCCGCGTCTACAAGAAGGACGCCGTGCAGTTTGCCGAGGCGCTCACCGAGCCACGCTGGGACATCTGCTTTGCCGATCCGCCGTACGACTCGAAGATGCTCGACCGGGTCGTGACCGCATGGCACGCGACCAGGTTCTCGCGCATCCTGGCCTGCGAACATGCGCGCGAGCATCCGATCCCGCTCGGCGCCTGGCGCACCGGCATCGAAGACACGGCGCTGACGATCTACCGGGCGTAGGTCTGCGGTCTGCGGTCTTGAACCGCAGAACGCAAAGGCGCCAAGGAAACAGAGACGACGCAAAGTGTCCTGCTGCAGAGCAGGCGCAGGCAAAATCCGAAAATTTGCAGGCGCTCTGGAAACTGCAACTGCAAGCGAAGTTCCCGAAGTGCTCAGGGCATTCGCGGGGGGACGAGCAGTCCGATCGCGCGC
>Ga0105045_10000034_pt1 | contig 67839 bp, 51 predicted proteins | sample MAT02_FD_78089 | JGI IMG/M metagenome (GOLD analysis project Ga0105045, IMG submission 78089) | Freshwater microbial communities from Lake Fryxell liftoff mats and glacier meltwater in Antarctica - MAT-02 (megahit assembly) | ecosystem: Environmental > Aquatic > Freshwater > Ice > Liftoff...
AGTCAGGCTTTCACCTAGGCTACCGCTGACTACACTCTGTCCTAAGCTGTTGTAGATTTTATACAAGCTAGGTTTGTGGACAGATGGGATATCTATACTTATATAGAATTGATCAAATATTGGATTGGGGTAAACTTTTAGATCTACAAGTTGAGCATGATTAGTGTTACTAGGGTGATATTTTATATAAAGCGTATCGTTGAGGTAAATATTATTTATGAATTCGTTACTTATGGTATCATAAAGTATCGTTGTGAATGTATCAATCTTGACGACTAGGCAAGGGTCAATGATAGTACCTTGACAGGTGCAATCGTCCTTGATGATATCATTGGCAGTAGCTGCAAAGCCATCATCGCATGGTCTGCCTTGCTGAATGGCCAAGCTGCGATCTGTACCACAAAAATCTCTAAACCCGTTGAATGCTGGGAGCTTAGGGTTGTTTGATAGGTTGATGTTAGCATAAAAATACTTAGTTTCAGAACCACTAATGATAAGACTATCTTTAGGTTCACACAATCCAATAAGGCTAAAATCAAAGCAACCTGACAAGTCATTATAACTTAAGTCTAAAAAGTTTAAATACTTAGTTTTGCTTAGACTGGATGGTAGCGAACCGGTTAGTTTATTATTATTAAGTAATATATTTGAGACACTTCTAAGATCACCGAAAGTCTCAGGTATTTCCCCATTTAATTGATTATTTCCTAAAGAAATAATCTTTAAAAATTTACTATTAGACCAGCAATCGGGGATACTGCCAGTTATTTTATTATTATTGAGATATAAGAAGGAGAGGTATTCCATATTGCATAAACCATCGGGAATAGTTCCTGATAATTTATTGTTTGACAAACCTAAAGTGCGCATTCGTGTGAGTTCCCTTATTTCAGAAGGGATAATACCTGTTAGTAAGTTGCCATCAAGCAGCAATACTAATAATTTCTTTGCTTGACCTATCTTGGGTGAAATCATACCACTGAACTGATTGCCGAGTAGTTCTAATTCAGCGATATTTCTGATTTCCCATATAGCTTCAGGCAATGGACCACTTAATTTATTCGCATTTAGTTTGAGCGTCTGTAAATTTTTTAACTTTTTGATATCCTCATTGATGCTTCCTTCTAGCAAATTGCCTTCAAGGTTTATATTGTGAAGATTTGGCAATTTAAAAAATCTTTCAGGTATCTTACCAGTCAGATTATTGGCTGCTAGGTTAATCCATTGTAGTTTTGCGAGCTCGCCTATCTCTGGAGCAATGATGCCAGTTAAGCCATTTAATCTAAGTATTATTCTCGTCACTCTGCCGTATGCGCAGCTTACTCCTTTCCATCCACTACAAGGATCACAGTTGATGCCTTCAACTCCTTCTTTCCATCCAGTATTGTCCAGCCACTTGATACCACCTGCGGCTATGTAAATGCTTTTCATAGCTTCTAGATCAGGGTGAGCGCACTGACTTGCGACTCCCTGAGACCAAAATAGAAATATGAAAAGTATTATTTTATTCATTAAGATTTTTATAGATAAGTTTAGAGTCACTAAAGTAATTCTTATTTTAAAATTAACATAATATATTTTGAAAAATACTTAATAATTGATCAAGTTTGTTATATTTTAATAGTAAATAAACCAATTTGTAAGTTTTCTGTACGTCTTATCTAATGTGGTTTTGTAGTGTTAACTATTTTATAAGCCAAAAAAAATTTACCTTTGTATCTTTATTTTTCAAAATGTCATTTATCTATGAAGTTTCAAAAGCATTGGTACTTAAGTCTGTTTCTAATTTTACTGGTTTGTTTTGTTAACGCTCAGGATACAGATGTGTTTACTATCAGAAAGATATACGATTATGCCTTGACAAAAGGCCAGTGTTACGAAGATTTAGCCGAGCTTTGTCAGAAGCATCCAGGACGAATCGCAGGTTCAGAAGCATATCTCGGCGCAGCAGATTTGATGAAAGCTAAGCTGACAAAAATAAAAGGTGCTTTAACTACACTGCAGTCTTGCCAAGCTAACTATTGGATGCGTGGGGACATAGATGCTGCATATATCTCTGACTCAGGAGGCAAATTAAGAGAACTCAATACTCTATCTCTAGGCAATTCGGTCGGTACTCCCGAAGGTGGCATACTTGCAAATGTCGTAGAAATCAAGTCGTTGGACGAGGTAGATCAGTTGGGTGTAGATGGCATATCTGGTAAAATAATTTTTTATAATAGGCCGATGGATCCTACCCAAATCCGAACTTTTAATGCTTATGGAGGTGCGGTAGATCAGCGGGTATTTGGTGCGAGTAGAGCTGCTAAGTACGGTGCAGCGGCTGTGCTAGTCAGGTCTGTGACCACAATTATAGATGATGTACCACATACGGGTACGCTCGTATATGAGGCGGATATTCCTAAAATCGCAGCCATGGCCATCAGTACCAGTGATGCCAATATGCTGAGCGAAAGGCTGAGCAAAGGCAAAGTGGATGTGTTTATCAATACCAATCCAAAAGATATGGGATCTCGACCTGCACCATCAGTAATCGCAGAGATCAAAGGGAGTGAGTTTCCTGACGAAATCATCCTAGTTGGCGGTCACTTAGACAGCTGGGATGTAGGTGAAGGAGCACATGATGATGGCGCAGGTTGTGTACAATCTATGGATGTATTGAGAATACTAACTAATATCGGATATAAGCCAAAAAGAACCATCAGATGTGTGCTTTTTTCTAATGAAGAAAACGGACTTGCGGGTGGTATTAAATACGCAGAAGTATCTAATGAGAAGAAGGAATTTCATCTGGCAGCTATCGAGTCAGACGCAGGAGGTTTTACACCAAGAGGATTTAGCTTTGAGTCGGATACGAGCTTTTTCAAATCGTATTACAGTCAGGTATATAATTGGTCTAATTTATTAGAACCTTACGGAATATATTTTGAGAAGGGGGGAAGTGGAGCTGATATTTCGCCACTCAAGTCTCAAGGAGGACTTTTGGTAGGACTGCGTCCTGATTCTCAGCGATATTTTGACATCCACCATACCAAGGAAGATACTTTTGACAAAGTCAATAAAAGAGAACTGGAACTAGGTGCTGCTGCTATGGCAAGCTTAGTATATCTTATAGACAAATATGGACTCACCAAAACCGTTAAATAATGTCAGATATCAGTCATATTGAAGGCCAAATACAAATACAAGACGCAGCTGTAAGAATGACTTTTGAGCCTTTTATTTCTGCTGAAGCGATACAGCAAAAAGTCAGATTTATAGCCCAGGCCATAAAGCACGACTATGAGGGCAAACAACCATTGTTTTTGGTGGTCATGAACGGTGCATTTGTATATGCTGCTGATCTACTGAGAGCACTAGATTACAATGGAGAAGTACAGTTTGTAAATATAAAATCCTATATCGGAACTAGTAGTAGTGGTTCTGTAAAAATAGAATTACCTATTGATCTATCGCTTGAAGGCAAAGATATCATCATCATAGAAGACATCATAGACACAGGCAATACAATGGTCAAACTCATTCCTATACTCAATAATCATCTACCCAAATCGGTAGCGATGACAGCTATTTTTGTGAAACCTGAAGCACTATTGCATGATTTGCACATCCATTATCCAGGATTCAGTATTGGCAAAGAGTTTGTGATCGGTTATGGCTTAGATTATAATAATGTCGGTAGAGGCCTCAATGCGCTATATCAAAAAATATAATCTCCCATGGACACGGCACGCTATATAGTCGAACAGTTAATGTTAAAAAACGACCCTTTCTCAAAGTTTCTCGGTATGGAACTGCTTGAGATTCGTCCCGGTCACTGCAAGCTATCGTTGGTAGTGACGGAGGTTATGCTTAATGGTTTCAGAATTGCGCACGGAGGTATATTGTTTTCTCTGGCGGATAGTGCTATGGCTTTTGCAGCCAATGCGGGAGGATATATCAGCTATAGCAAAACTTGCACACTCCAGTTTAAACGCAAAGTTCAGTTAGGAGATGTCGTCATAGCGCATGCTAAATGTATAAAATCTGATGATCCAGTTTCTACTTACGAGGTACATATAGCAGTTGACGAAGGCACACTTTTAGCAATATTTAGTGGAGAGGTGCACACGACTAACAAACGGTTCGAGATTTTGGGTTAACCCAAAAAAAGGAAGGGAAAGGGATATTTACCACTTTTTGTCACTTTGGTCGTTATATTGAGGCTATACTTCTATTAAAAGTGGTCGCTAGATGAAATTTTATTACTTTTACATTAAGTTTTTAATATTATGCATTACACAGAGAATATAAAACTGGCACTGGGCTCTATCAGAACCAATCTTTTTAGATCGGTTCTAACGCTTATGATTATTGCAGTAGGGATCACTTGCCTGGTAGGGATTCTGACAGCAATAGACAGTATATTATTCTCTATGAGTGACAATTTTAATAAATTGGGAGCAAACTCTTTTACGATCAGACCTTCTTCTGAGACATTAAAAACCACTTTTCGTGGCAAAAAAGTTAAGCAAGCGGATGAGATTAACTTTAACCAAGCCATGGATTTTAAGTCGAGCTATAGTTTTGGTACTGCCAAAGTAAGTATAGAAACCTTTGGCGAAAGGGGTGCTACTGTAAAGTTTGCTAGCAAAAAGACCAATCCTACCGTAAGGGTACAAGGTATAGACGAAAATTTTCTCCAGACTTCTGCTTATGAACTAGCTGACGGAAGGAATTTTACCTACTCTGAAGTGGGTACTAATGGTAACAAAGCAATCATAGGAAGTGATGTTATCAAACTCTTGTTTGACGATAGACCTGAGAAAGCCGTAGGCAAAACCATCACAATCAACAGTACTAGATATACCGTCATAGGCGCGCTAAAATCAAAGGGTAGCTCTAGCGGTGGATCCAATGATCTGCGGGTTTTCATACCACTATACACGGCCAAGGTACTTTATGGGTATGATGACAAACCTTACAGCATCACTGTGGCGATAGCACAACCGACCGAGATGGACGAATCTATCAATATGGCTATAAGTACGATGCGCAACATCAGGCGGCTTAAAGTAACGGAAGACAACGATTTTGAGATACGAAAGAGTGACGGTATCCTCAATCAACTCAAAGAAATGACAACTACGCTTCGGCTAAGTACTGTGGTGATCGCCATGCTAACGCTACTAGGGGCATCTATAGGATTGATGAATATCATGCTAGTGTCCGTCACTGAGCGAACCAAAGAGATAGGCATACGCAAAGCAGTAGGCGCTACGAGCAATAATATCATGCTGCAGTTTTTGGTAGAAGCTATTGTGATATGTTTGATGGGAGGTTTAGTCGGAGTTTTTCTCGGGATTATGATGGGATTTGGGGTGACAGCGTTAGTAGATGGCAAATTCTTTATTCCTTGGAACTGGATCACCCTCGGTATATCTGTATGTGTAGTAGTAGGCTTAGTGTCGGGATTATACCCAGCGTTAAAGGCTTCTAGGCTAGATCCTATCGATGCACTGAGATACGAATAGCAGATGTGGTAATATGGATAGTAATTACCATTCATTGTCGTTTAGTTAGACCGATTTTATGAAAGAACCACGAACTACGGCTAGTGCCTAACTTGCTAGGATAGGTAAAAATCTACAGAATTTCCTTAACTAAACGACATTAAAATACTTCTGATACTACTATTGAAACTCGTTGTCTAATCGCAAGTCTAGTTTTCGTACCATTTGATTGAGGAGCGGATGTTTTTCTATGAGCATAGTTAGTTTTTCTTTTTGAGTCATCAGCTGCATAGGTTTGGGTTCGTTCGTCTCTGGAAACAATTCTTTATTGATGATAACATCAAAAATAAGGTCTTCGAGTCCGAGCTCGGTCCTTAATTTTTCTAGTAGATTTTCCTCTTGTTGGATGACGTTTTTTGCCATCTGAGTACCCACGATTAGTTCTAGTCGTTTGCCTTCTAGTCCTACGATTACTTGTTTTAGTATAGTTCTGGTGCTATCTGACGAGATTTCTTCTACGTATTTTTTCCAGATCAGGTTGGCGTTTTCTATGCTTAGATTTTGTCTAGCTTCGGCTTTTTGTTGATCACTAGATATAATTTTCTCTCTGAGGCTACTGAGGCCACCTTTCTTAAAAAATGATACTGTTGGCATTGAATTTTGAGTCTCTGCTGAGCTCGGTACGGTTATATGCTCTATATGTTTAACCGTTGATACCTGTATATTGACTTCCGTTACAACGGCAGGTTTGGATTTTATTTCAGGATGTTCAATGGATTTACTTTCAGGCTCTGATGTGGGGATAGTATTGGTATATGATACTTCAGAATTGCTTATAATTGGCTTAGCCAATAGTGCAGGAGGTACTTCAGCTGAGATATTTTCTAGGGATTCGTTGGGGAGTTTAGTTTTTTTTTCCTCCGCCGTGGTACTGCCAAATAAATCTGCTGCGATAACTTTATTGATGAAGGTAATTTTGCTTATTGCCAATTCTACATGAAGTCGTCTATTCTTTGCTCTAGGCAGATTGATATCACATTGGTTGAGGATATTTAGGCCCGTGAGCAGAAATCCAGATTTGGCTAACTGAGCTTGTGAGACATATCTATTTTTTAGATCTTCGCCTGCATCTAATATTTTGACCGTCGCTGGATTTTTTGCGATCAACAAGTCTCTAAAATGATCCCCTAGTCCAAGTATAAATATCTCTGGGTCAAACCCATTTTTTATAACCTCATCTAACAGCAAATAAACTTGTGTGATATCTTCTTTCAGAAAAGCATTGGTCATTCTGAAATAATACTCATAATCGAGGATATTTAGATTAGCAACTACTTCTTTGTAGGTAATTTTGCCATTAGATGCACTTGCTACTTTATCAAAAATCGACAATGCGTCTCTCATCGCTCCATCTGCTTTGTTTGCTATGATGTGCAGGGCTTCTTTTTCGGCTTCCATGCCTTCTTTTGCAATGATTTTTTCCAGTTGGATGACTGCATCGGACATCTGAATCCTTTTGAAATCAAAAATCTGACAGCGCGAAAGGATCGTAGGAATAATTTTGTGTTTTTCGGTCGTTGCTAGTATAAATATGGCATACGAAGGCGGTTCTTCTAGTGTTTTTAGAAATGCATTGAAGGCTTGCGATGACAACATGTGTACCTCATCTATGATGAAGACTTTGTATTTACCTTCTTGTGGTCTGAATCGCACCTGCTCTGTGAGGGCACGCATGTGATCTACACCATTATTGGACGCAGCGTCTAGCTCTATGATATTGAAAGAGGCGTTGTCATTAAATGCTTTACAAGATCCACATTGGTTACAAGCAGCTACTTTATCTACAGGGTTTTCACAATTGATGATCTTAGCTAATATCCTTGCACAAGTAGTTTTTCCCACGCCTCTGGGCCCTGTAAACAAAAATGCTTGGGCTAGATGATCCGTCTGGAGTGCATTTTTGAGTGTACGAGATATATGATCTTGCCCTATGACCTCATCAAAGGACGTAGGTCTATATTTTCTTGCTGAAACTACAAATTTTGACATTGAATATATTTGATAAAGCAAAAGTACGAAAAAAGACTATAATTATGTCTAATTTGAGGATACAATTGAATTGATAAAAAAATAGTAGGTAACTTAAATTTTTCGATTTGTAAAATAATAAACTAACTGTTCTAGTGATTTGCGTGATTCGTTGTCTGGAAAAGTCATCAATATCGCAAGAGCATCTTTTTGATATTCGAGCATTTTGGAATTGGCGTAAGTTAATCCACCTTTAGCTTTGACAAATTCGATGACTTCTTTAACCTTAACTTGGTCGTCACTTTTATTCTTGATGATATTGATGATGTGATTTTTTTCTGATTTACTTGCCTGCTGTAGCGCATAGATTAGTGGCAAAGTCATTTTCTTTTCTTTGATATCGATACCGCGAGGTTTACCTATATCTAAATCACCATAATCAAAAAGATCATCTTTGATCTGAAAAGCTATACCGATTTTTTCACCAAAATCCCAAATGGCCTTGGTCATTACCTCATCTGTAGATGTTGACGAAAAACCAGCAGCACAGGCAGCACAAAGTAATGAAGCTGTCTTTTGGGTGATGATTTCAAAATATATCGCCTCGTCGATATCTAGTTTTCTGGCTTTTTCTATCTGTAGCAGTTCACCTTCAGACATTTGTTTGACAGCTGTAGAAAGTATCTGTAGGTGACTGTAATTTTTGGTTTCTAATGCTAATAATAGACCTTTTGAAAGTAGGAAGTCGCCAACCAATACAGCTATTTTGTTTTTCCAGAGTGCATTGATAGAAAAGAAACCTCTACGCTGATACGAATCATCTACTACATCGTCATGTACCAATGTCGCTGTGTGCAAAAGCTCTATAAGCGAAGCAGCAATGTAGGTAGATTCATTGATCTCTCCACCCATCTTGGCACATAAAAATACCAGTATAGGACGGACTTGTTTGCCTTTCTTCTGAACGATATAGTATGTTATTTTGTCTAATAGCGGCACCTTGCTCTTCATAGAGTCTTTAAAATGCTTTTCAAACTTTTTGAGATCATTAGCAACAGGTGCTTTGATGCTATCTAAGGATACTGCCATGAAAAAAATTATGGTTTTTGTCCAAAATCGTCGCAAGATACAGTTTAATACGCTGATTTTTTAAAAGGAAACTAAGTATTTAAATGTTTAGATATAGATGTTTGTTTCTGATATTATGATAAACCATTGGTTTTTGGTAATAATCCATTACTTTTGTACTTTTAATTCATGACTCATCATTTAACAGTTATTATAAAATCAATTATTACTATTGATATCTTTATTTAGAGGAAACGACGTTTTTAGCTTATTGTTGCTATTGCCCTATATCATTTTGGTAAGGATAGGGACGTTTATATATCCTGAAGTGATGATCGCTACGGAGCATGACAGTTATCTCTACACACAGGTTTTGAGTCTATTTGGCACTTCTCTATCTCAGGCAATAGCAGCTGTGGTATTGATTCATATTCAGTCTATACTCGTAGTGTCGATCATAGCTAAAAACCGGTTAGGTAACGAGACTACCTCTTTTGCAGGTGTACTATATCCTTTGTTGATCGGGATTATAAGTCCGTCAGCTACATTAACGCCTATTCTACTGGGCAATTTATTTCTTTTGCTTGCAGTAAATTCGTTGTTTTCATCGTACAAAAATCCCAAAGCCGTAGCAATAATATTTAATACTGGTTTTTTTATCGGTGTAGCAACTGCATTTTATACGCCATTTTGCGTTTTTATATTGTTAGGTATTATAGGTTTGTTGATACTGAGAAGTTTTAAATTTTTAGAAAAATTACAATACTTTTTAGGTTTATTTTGTACTATGCTCTTTTTGGGTACATGGCGATTTGTTAAGGAGTTATCATTAGAACCTATGTTCGACTTAGGCATAAATTTTATGAAGTTTCTGAAGCCTAATCTTGACTCTAATGTTGTATATTATGTCTTTTTAGTTCTGGTAATGATGATTATACTATATGTTCTTTCTCTTTATACGATGGTATTATCAAAAAAAAATATTCAAGTTCAGAAAAAAGTAGATATTCTCTATTGGGTATTATTGTTTTCGGGAGTGATAGTTATTCTTTATTCGCCTAGCAATGCGCAAGTTTTGTGGGTTGCAGCTATGCCTTTATCTATGATACTAGCTATCAAGTTGAGTGACAAAAAATCAATTTTTCTTGCCGAAATTTTCCACTTGGGCTTGTTGGTGATGGTATTTATAGGTACGTTAAAGCTGATAGTTATATAAACGGCGAGGAGCTATTTTACAACGAAAGTATGAGCTGACGCGCGTGATTAAAATCAGCATTTTCTAAAACTAATAATTCTTTTTTGATGTCCAAGCCTAGTGCATAGCCTGTGAGACTGCCATCGCTTCCTATCACTCTATGACATGGCACGAGGATAGGTATAGGATTGCGACCATTTGCGGTTGCTGCTGCTCTGATACACTTTACATCGCCGAGACTGATAGCTAGTGTCTTGTATGAAATGGTACTTCCATAAGGGATTTTGATTAACTCCATCCACACCCTATATGAAAAACCAGAGTAACCACGCAAGTCCATGGGAACTGTGAATGTAGTTAGCTCTCTATCAAAATAAGCCATAAGCTCCCCCTTTGCTAGATCTGTATGGGCGTTTTCGTTTGGTATTACTTTATTATTTGCCGTAAAGGCCAAACTAGTAATGCCTGCATCAGACGCGGTTATCGTCAAGCGGCCAATAACAGTCTCTAGGAAATCAATGTGCAACATTAGCGTTTTGCTTGTATTTGAGGTAGTTAGCTATGGTGTTGTATTCTCCTGGCAACTCACTTTTATATTGGACATTATGGCTTAGAAATGCACTGATGTGGACAGCTACTGATGATAGCTCTTTTAGTCCCGTATGTGCTAGGATAGTATCGTGACCAAAACCTGTGATACGCGCTATGCTGTCCCACTTATCTAACGTGATAGGCACACCGATGATGCCTCTGACGGTGATGATAGCCTCTGCGTAAGCGTAGTAAGCAGTATTAAAATAGTCTGTAGGATACAGCACGGCATTGGTCAGCTGCTCTAGGGAAAGTATAATGACCCCATCCTCTGCATTGGTCTCTACATTGTGCATAAACTGCATCATTGGAGTCGGAAAAGGATGCTTATATAGAAAGATACGATCGTACTCACCTATCAAATAATCGTCCAGGCCCATTCCTAAATGCACACCATGCACAGCGACCATGGCTTTGATATCTTCGGGTACATTGCCTCTTTCTGAACCTACGGCCGCAAACAATCTTCCCTCAATGTACAATGAAAGACGGTTTTCAAATTTTAATTTTTCATCAACGTTCATCACTTGGTATGGTTTAAAGTAAGTTTCTAACCATTTGATGATGCGATCATCTAGTTTGATAGGAAACTTAGTCTGCCACCAATGATCGATCATACCATGAAAAACATACAAAGTCACTAGCAAGACCACAGGCACAAAGATATAAACAGATGTATCTGTACGTTGATTGTAGCTGTAGTACATGATCAGTACAGCAGAGATAACGATGGGTAAACCTAAAACTTTAGAAAGTGAGTGGATTTGCATAAGAAGAGATTGAAGTGTATATGCTTAACGCAAAAAACTGAGTTAATAGCATAAAAAAAGGGAAAATTTTCGAAAAAATCTTCCCTTTAAGTGGTACCTCCCAGATTTGAACTGGGGACACATGGATTTTCAGTCCATTGCTCTACCAACTGAGCTAAGGTACCGTTTACTAAACACTAATAGTGAAAAGCGACGCAAAAGTACTTTCTTTTTTTAAAATACAAAAGGTTTATAGGTTTTTTATTTTAAAATAATTTTTGAACGAAGTAATAGCCTATTATACTATAGGAGTTTGCTCGAATTATTATTGAGTTAAAGCTATTAGAAAAATAAGAGAACAACTCATGAGGCAAATGCTTGTATGTAATCTCAATTTATCGAATCTCTAGGCAATTTTTGAATTTCTGAAGGTCTGCCAACAGTGATGTTTATTTCTGAACCTTGGAATTGTATGATAAATGCTATCGTAGCTAATAATAGTGTAGATACAAAAGCACTTAAAATTCCTGCCCAGGAACTTGTCATAAATCATGTTGTTAAAGGATCTACAGCTTCTTTCATTAAACCTATACGATTGGATTTTATTTAGTTTTCTATTTCTATTATAGTTTCTTTAAGTGCATTATCTAAAAAAACCTTAAATTATGAATTCTGCTTTCATTTTGTAAGAATCTATGGAAGAATCTAATGAAGAAAAGTTATGGAATTGTTGAAGTATTTTATCATCTATATTACTACCAGAGGTTTTCTGCAAGTTTAATCTAGTCTATTTTGTCTTGCTTATAGATCGAATAAGCGATGTGACCCGCTATATCAGACTTGTCAACTACTAATTTTAAGTGGATATCGTTAAAACCTATCTCCGTAGTCTTTTAAGACTTTAGCATAGGAAGACTTTATAGTGTTATCATCGAGTACCTTAACTATCATTACTCCTTGAATAGCATATTTATGTGCTATGTTACCTGTAAAAACTGGCTTTAGTTTCTTCTGAAACACCGTTTTTCATTAAAGCTTTGTTAGCTTTGTTTACTCCGTTTTTAGAAACAATATAAGAATTCATGTTTTTACATTTAATAGTAATACTTTAACCTCACCTATCTTAAATTAGTTCTCCTTTTTATTTATTTATATAAAAATAGCGATAAGTTATTTAATAAAAAAGATAATTATAAATATTCTTTTTTTAACTCTAAGTATAGTTAATTTTATGCTAAAAAGTCCTAATTTATTAGGTAATTACTATTTTTTTATAAAAATATTACCATTGTTTCAATTATTTTATTTAACTTTGAGTATAATTTTTAAAATCATTAAAATACCTACTACCATGGGCACTATCACAGACCATAAACAAGCACTAAAAGGAGGAGCTTTTCTTATCGAAGAATCTGACTACCTGGATCTCTTCATCCCTGAGGATTTTAGCGAGGAGCAACGGATGATTCAGGCTACTGTCAAGAGCTTCGTAGAGACTGAAGTATATCCACTGACAGATCGTATAGAGAAACTGGAAGAAGGCGTTATTCCTGCACTGATGGATCAGTTTGCCGCTTTGGGGCTTTTTGGTACACACATGCCAGAGGCGCTAGGTGGAAGTGATATGGACTACCTTACCAATACTTTGATAGGGGAGCAAGTCGGACCCTCAGGTTCATTTACGGTGAGCTTCAGCGCACATACTGGTATAGGTATGCTTCCGATATTGTACTATGGTACAGAGGAGCAAAAACAAAAGTATATACCTAAGCTGATCACAGGCGAACTCAAAGCGAGCTACTGTCTAACTGAACCATCGAGTGGATCTGATGCCTTGTCGGCAAAATCTACAGCGATACTTAATTCTGAAGGCACACATTACATCCTCAATGGACAAAAAATGTGGATAACCAATGCGGGTTTTGCAGACGTATTTACGGTTTTTGCACAAGTAGATGGCGACAAGTTTACAGCCTTTATATTAGAAAAAGGTATGCCAGGTTTTACACTTGGTGCAGAGGAAAAAAAGCTAGGTATCAAAGGTTCATCTACGCGTCAAGTCTTTATGGAAAACGTAATGGTTCCTATAGGCAACTTGCTAGGAGATATCGACAAAGGACACCTTATTGCCTTTAATGTGCTGAATACAGGTAGATTTAAGCTTGGTGCCTCTACTCTCGGTGGAAGTAAAAAAGTAATATCTATAAGTGTAAAATATGCGAACGAAAGAGAGCAGTTTGACCAACCGATTTCTAACTTCGGTGCGATCAAGTTTAAACTTGCTGAGCAAGCCATCAAAACATTTGTAACCGAAACATCAGTCTACAGAACAGCGCAGTTGATCCAAGATGGTGAACTAGAAAATAAAGAAGCAGGTCAGTCGTTTGCAGAATCAAAACTGAAAGCAGCCGAGGAGTATGCTTTAGAATGTTCGATCATAAAAATCATCGGGTCAGAAACGCTAGACTATGTAACCGACGAAGCTGTACAGATCCATGGTGGTATGGGTTACTCTGAAGAAGGTGTTGTGGCTCGTGCTTACAGAGATTCGCGTATCAATAGGATTTTTGAAGGAACTAACGAGATCAACCGTATGGTTATCTTGAGTTCACTGTTAAAATCTGCTATGAAAGGCGAACTAGATCTCATGACGCCAGGCATGGCAGTACAGCAAGAATTGATGGGAGGCGTACCTATGAATGATCCATATACTGGCGATTATGCACTAGAGCAAACCACCGTTCGTAACTTCAAAAAAGTACTCATCATGCTACTCGGTACAGCAGCGCAGCAAGCGATGGGCGGCAAACTCGATCTAAAGACAGAGCAAGAGTTGCTGATGAACTTAGCAGATATAATCATCACGATATTTGATGCAGAGAGTTTACTGATGCGTGTGATGAAAATAGCAGAGCGTTATCCAGACAAAGACATCAAGGTGTATAATGCGATGTTGCATACTGTTCTGCATGATGCTACGCATAGTGTAACCAAGAATGCGGCCGATGCTATAGGCAATTTTATTCAACCTGAGTTGCAGCCAGCATTTGTAAGTGGCCTGAGAAAATATACCAAATATCCTATTCAGAATGTAAAAGAGAGTCGTAGATTGATCGCCGATGCACTTATTAAGGCTAATGAATATTGTTTTTAACCAGATTTCAAAAATGATTATTATCTTTATGGTTTAAAAATTTTTCAGATATGGATTTTGATTATATCATTATAGGTAGTGGCTTTGGCGGATCGGTTTGTGCACTTCGCTTATCACAAAAAGGATACAAAGTATTGGTCATAGAGAAAGGAAAATGGTTTTCTAAACCTGACGACTTTCCTAAATCTACATGGGATTTGCGCAAGTGGTATTGGTTGCCCAAACTTGGGGGAAAAGGAATTTTCCAAATGAGTTTCTTTAGTCATGTCACAGCACTCAGTGGCGTTGGTGTAGGAGGTGGCTCACTCGTGTACGCCAATACCCTTCCTATACCAAAAGCTGAGTTTTTTAACTCAGGTTCGTGGCAGTCTTTGGCAGATTGGCAGACAGAGTTAATACCTCATTACGCTACAGCAAAAAAAATGCTCGGTGCAGAAGTTCATCCTTACATGAGTACGAGCGATAAAGTCATGCAGACATTGGCTGGTGATATGAATGGTGCAAGTTTTGAAAAATCTGAAGTTGCCGTTTACTTTGGTAAGCCAGACGAAACAGTAGCTGATCCATATTTTGATGGTCAAGGGCCAAACCGTACGGGATGTATCCTCTGTGGTGGGTGTATGCTCGGTTGTAGATACAATGCTAAAAACACACTGGACAAGAACTATCTATATCTCGCTCAAAATCTAGGAGCTGAGATATGGGCAGAGCAAGAAGTATATGACGTGAAACCTTTGCTATCCAATAATCTAGGAACGATAGGATATGAAGTTTTTATAAGAGACAGTATGTCGTGGTTTCCACAGAAAATAAAGATTACAACTAAGGGAGTTATATTCTCTGGTGGTGTGATAGGTACTATGAAGCTATTGCTAAAACTCAAAAAGAAATCACTGCCTAACCTATCGTCTGCATTAGGACACGGAGTGCGTACTAATTCTGAGAGTTTGATCGGAGTGACGTCTTTTGATAGAGACAATACCTTTTCGGACGGTATAGCTATAGGATCTATTGTTCATATCGACGAAAAACGTAAAGTAGAACCTGTCAAATATTCTGCAGGATCTGGTATTTGGCGATTGCTCATGGCACCCATGGTTACGGGTGGCAGTGCATGGAGCAGACTAGGTCTTATTTTTAAAGACTATCTTACCAATCCTATAGATAATCTTAAAGTGTTTTTTGTAGATGACTGGAGCAAGCGCACACACATCCTATTATATATGGAGAGCATAGACTCTACGATAGCTATGGTTAGAAATAAATTTGGGTTTTATGTGACCAAAAAAGAAAAGGGTCCAGTTCCCACGGCTTTTAACCCCAAAGCGCAAGAAGTAGCTCACAAAGTGGAATCTATCATCAACGGCAAAGCAATGGTGATTAATATGGAGTCTATCATGGGCATACCTACGACTGCACATATACTAGGCGGTGCGTGTATGGGCAAGGACGAATCTGATGGCGTGATCGATAAGTACAATCGCGTATATAACTATCCACAGATGTATGTATGTGACGGAAGTATGATTAGTGCTAATCCAGGCGTTAATCCCAGTCTAAGTATCACTGCTATTACGGAGCTAGCGATGAGCTTTATTCCCAATAAAGAAAATAGTAATACTTAAATTCCTATAAAAATAGAGCAATACACATATAATTTTTTGACTATAGCCAAAAAAAAAGCAACTATGAAAAATCATAATTGCTTTTTTTATTGTGGGAGATACTGGGCTCGAACCAGTGACCCCCTGCTTGTAAGGCAGGTGCTCTGAACCAACTGAGCTAATCTCCCATTATTTTAAATACCTACCTTTCTTGTAAGGCGACGCAAAGATATAACAATAAATTTAACTCCCAAATTTTTAATTAAAAAAAATTAATTTTCATAAAAGTTTGTTCAAATTTAGAATAAGATTGTATCTTTGCGTCCGTTTTTAACTTATGGCGTGGTAGCTCAGCTGGTTAGAGCGCGCGATTCATAATCGCGAGGTCGGCGGATCATGCCCGCCTCACGCTACAACTAAGAGCCCTTAAGTAATTACTTAAGGGCTCTTTTTATTTTTTTTTGATTTATGTTATGTATTTTTTGCAATATTATTATTACTTAGTTAATTTATTTAAATGAAGCAAATATATCACCCTGAGCAGTATTGGTCAGAAGTTGGGAGTAGAATTAGGTTGAGAGAGGATGGAAAAAATATAATTGCTGGAGACGATGAGCCATATTACAGATATAAAAGAAAAGAATTTTTAAAAATGTTATTGTCCATAGACTTTAATAATAAATCTGTTCTAGAAATTGGATGTGGTCCAGGAGGTAATTTGCTAGAAGTTTTGAAAAGTAAACCTAATAAAATTGTTGGTGTTGATATTTCATCTGAAATGGTAAGTTTAGCAAAGCGAAACCTTCCAACAGAAGTAAATATTATAAAGATTGACGGAACTTCTTTACCATTTGAAGATAAGAGTTTTGACATGTCTTTTACAGCTACTGTTTTACAACACAATACTGATGAAAGTATGATGCAAAAAATTCTTCAAGAAATTTGTAGAGTAACGGCCAATAAAGTTTATTTGTTTGAAAGAATTGAAGATAAATTGATCGGAGATGATTTATGTGTTGGAAGACCAGTTGAAGCTTATGCAAGTTTTATGAAACAACAAGGTTTTTTCTTGTCTGACGAAAAGTTTATTAATATACGAGTTAGCTATTTTTTATGTGGAGTTATAAGAAAGGGTCTGAACCCTAAAGATAGAAAAGAAGGAGAACCTTTAAATAAAATTTCTATAATTCTACAAAATTTAATTTTACCCGTAACCTCTTTTTTGGATAAAATATTTATATCTAAGAAAGATATAGCTAAATTAGAGTTTATAAGAAAGTAGTAAAACCTACCTTGACTATTTTAAATATTAACGACTAAATTCAGTTAAGAATTTAGTCGTTTTGTTTTTTTTGAACAATTTGAAGTAAAATAAAAGTCGGGTCAATTATTACCTAACTAACCCGACAGATCAAATTCTATTCTTATAATCTTGTTTTCCTTTTACTCTATTAGCATAGGTGTTTTGCCATCTGTGATTATGATTTTGGTGTTTGCTGATTTTGATAACTCTTGAAAAGCTTCTATACTTCTGATTTTTATTAATTGATCTGTTAAGCCTTCTGAGATAATCTTTTGAGCATCTCTTGTTCCTTCTGCCTCTATTATTTTTCTTTCGGCATCAAGCCTAGTCTGTTGTAGCACAAACTCCATCCTTAGTGCATCTTGCTCAGCTTGGAGCTTTTGCTCTATAGATTTAGAAAGATTAGCGGGCAACTGGATATTTTTCATCAGTACGGCTTCTACAATCAAGCCTTGTGGAGATAAAATTTCAGCCATCTTGGACTGAATGGCTAGTTCGATATTTGCCCTCATCCCTGAGTGCATATCTTTTGCAAAATACTGAGCGCATACATCTGCAGCAGCTGACCTAAATATGCTAGAGATAATTTGCTCATAATCTAGGCCATAGTTACCTATGAGGTTGACAACTCTGGCTTTATCTATTTTGTATAGTATAGATATTACAGAGTTGATACTCAAACCTTCTTTACTTGGTAGGTTTAGAGCTATCTCGAGGTTGTTAGTCTGAATAGATGGTTTTAAGACTCTGGTAGTAAACGGATTATAAAAAACCGCACCCGGTCCTTCTACATTTTTTGACAGCTTGCCAAGTTTTTGCTTTACACCTACTTCGCCAGGTCTGATTACAGCGCAACTGCTAAGAAAAGCTATTGCCATGATTGCCATTAAAATTAATTTTGTGTTCATTTTTTTTGTTTTTATTTATGATATAATATTAAATATTATTAGTTAATGATCCCTTATATTAAATAATGAGACTGAGTCAACTAAAGTTATTAATTTGAATGTGAATATTTTTTAGCAAAAGTTGCCTGACAATTTGTTAAGTTAAGCATAAATTTTGTATTCTTATTTAAGATAATATTATAGAAGGTGCATATAACATTTTTGTTAGAATTTTGAAGATTATAAAGTGTGTTAAACCTATAAAAATAATATTTGACATAAATATCTAAATTACAAAATGGCATAATTAGATTCTATTCTCTGAATAGTTTGTATATTTGCGATTGTAAAACCAATATTGCTCCCATGTACGATATTATCTTAGCATTTATAACTTCTTTCGCTTTGACATATCTTGCTATTCCGTCTATTATAAATCTAGCGATAAAGAAAAACTTGATGGATGAGCCGGGCGAACGTAGATCGCACTCTGTCTCTACGCCGTCTCTAGGGGGAATAGCTATTTTTGCAGGGACACTTTTTTCGATTATCTTATGGACACCATTTAGTTATTTTGGTGATCTGCAGTACATATTGTGTGCCTTTATCATTATATTTTTAATAGGTGCAAAAGATGATTTAGATCCGATATCACCATCAAAGAAGTTTCTCGGTGAGCTTTTTGCTGCGGGAATCCTGGTATTTAGAGCTAAAGTAAAACTGACGAGCTTGTATGGGTTTTTCGGAATTTACGAGATACCAGAGATACCGAGTATAGTATTATCTATATTTACTATCATTGTGATTATCAATGCCTTTAACTTGATAGATGGAATCAATGGTTTGTCTGGAAGTCTCGGGATATTGATAACGGTGGTGCTAGGCACATGGTTTTATAAGGTCGGAAGTATAGAGATCGCAATAGTTGCCTTCTCGCTATGTGGTGCATTGCTTGCATTCCTAAAATTTAACATTACTCCTGCCAAAATATTTATGGGAGATACTGGAGCACTTTTGCTAGGGTTGGTATGTTCTATATTAGCGATAAAGTTTATAGAACTGCACAATACCATAAAAGATTCTCAATATATTTTTACTTCAGCTCCATCTATTGCTATTGCGGTTTTGATATTGCCATTGTTTGATACATTGCGTGTGTTTACACTTAGAGTGATGGAAGGCAAGTCGCCATTTAATCCAGATCGCAAGCACATACATCATATTTTGATAGATTTGAATTTTTCACATTCTCAAGCTACTTTATTATTATTTGCTATTAATGTTGGGTTTATAGCTTTGGCTGTAGCATTGCAGGGCATAGGCAATTTATTTTTATTGATCGTAATACTTGCAGTTGCACTAGGACTTTCCTACTTTGCTAGCCTTATGGTAGCCAAAAAACAAAAGAATGGATAATCTATTTTTTGGATCAACGTTAATACAGTTTATTTTTGTGTTTTTAGGTGGAGGGTTAGGCAGTGGGCTGAGATTTTTTCTTTATAAATATGGCAGTAGTTTTGATAATTGGGCTTTTTTTGGTACGTTTTTGGCCAATATCATCAGTTGTTTAGTGTTAGGGTACTTATTTCACAAATTATCAACTGATGCTATTGCTATAAATAGCTACTCGTTATTGGCAGTAGGGTTTTGTGGTGGTTTGAGTACGTTTTCTACCCTGATATTAGAGTTTTATAAGTATTATGCAGATGGAAATACGGTAAGTGGCATTGTATATATTGCATTGAGCGTGATTATAGGTATCATTTGCTTGATATTAGGTATAAAAGTAGGTGGGAATTTTTAAATTATATTGATAAAAAAATCATTGTGAAAGCAAAAAAATCCTTTGGACAACATTTTTTGATTGATGAATATATCGCTGAGTCGATAGCCAACAGCTTTGATTACAATGGTCAGCGTGCTAATGTATTAGAAATCGGACCAGGAAAAGGAGTGCTGACCAAGTATCTCAATAAGCAAAACACTAACTTTAAAGCCGTAGAGGCCGATAGAGATATGTATGACTATTTGCTAAAACATCAGTTGCTGACAGAGGAGAACGCTATTTTTCTAGACTTTCTTAAACTCAATCTGCACAAGGTTTTTGATGGTGAGCCATTTTACTTGATAGGCAATTACCCCTACAATATCTCTTCGCAGATACTCTTCAAAATGATCAATAGTAAAGAGTTAGTTCCAGAAATGGTAGGTATGTTTCAGAAAGAAGTGGCAGATAGAGTGGTTGCTCCACCAGGTTCCAAGACTTACGGAATCATCAGTGTACTAGCCCAAGCGCACTATACAGGCAGTACGATTATAGATGTACCGCCGAGGTCATTTAGTCCTCCGCCCAAGGTTAACTCTAGTGTCATCAAGCTAGTCAGAAAGGAGAATTATGAACTACCATGCGATGATAAACTTTTTCGCTCCGTTGTCAAAACTAGTTTTAGTCAGCGTCGCAAAATGCTGAGAAATACACTCAAACCATTGGTTCAAGATTATGGATTGTTAGAAAATAAGTACTTCGAACAGCGACCTGAACAGTTAGGTGTCGAAGATTTTATCAGAATCACAGAAATGGTAGCTACGGGTGTAGCTCTTTAAGGCAACTTTAAAAAATAAACTTCATAATGTCCTACAAGTGAAATCATTGGATTGCAAAGTGAGTGATAAATATTAAATAATAACTTTTAATTTACTTCAATAAAAAAGCATTTGTTACCTTTACGCTAAGTTTTTACGAATGTTAAGTAAAAAATAAAATAATTGATGATGACCGAGGAACTATTCCAAAAAGTTGCTGATTTGTTACAGACCTTAAACCAAAAAGAAGTTTCTAATGCACAAGATTTGGAGGCATTCAGAATTAAGTATCTTGGCACCAAAAACGAAATCAAAACTTACTTCGGTGAGATCAAAAATATAAGCAATGAGCGTAAAAAAGAGTTCGGACAGTTGCTAAACGACGTAAAAGCAGCCGCAGAAGATAAGTTCGCAGCATTATCATCACAGATAGTGGGAGACTCCGTAGCTATTGATCAATTGGATATAGATTTAAGTGCTCCAGCATCTGCACCTTTTACTGGTTCGCGTCATCCTGTGAGTATCGTGCTCAATCGCATCATAGGAGCTTTTGAGCGCATAGGGTTTACAGTAGCCGAGGAGAGAGAGATCGAGGATGATTGGTTTAATTTTACAGCTATGAATACTCCAGAGGACCATCCGGCGCGCGATATGCAAGACACATTTTATCTCAAAGGCTCTACTACTGAGCTGCTACGTACACATACATCTTCTGTGCAAGCGCGCCTCATGACTACACAGCAACCACCTATACGCATCATAGCACCTGGCAGGGTTTATAGAAACGAAACCATATCCTCTAGATCTCACTGTCAGTTTCATCAGGTAGAAGGACTATACATAGACCAGGGAGTATCGTTTGCAGATATGAAACAAACATTGCTGTACTTTGCAAGAGAAATGTACGGACCAGATACCAAGATTAGGTTGCGTCCTAGTTTTTTTCCATTTACAGAACCGAGTGCAGAAATGGACGTTTATTGGGGATTAAACAATGAGGACGATTACAGAATTACAAAAGGGACAGGTTGGTTAGAGATACTAGGTTGCGGTATGGTAGATCCAAATGTATTGGTCAACTGTGGTATAGACCCAGAAGTGTACAGTGGATTTGCATTCGGTATGGGCATAGAACGTCAAGCGATGCTCCAGTTCAAAATCACAGATATCAGACAGTTGTTTGAAAATGATATTCGATTTCTAAAACAGTTTACAGGAGCTATCTAGTTCTTTAAATTGATTTGAGCAGCGTTTTGTCACGGTTTCCGGATACAAATTTCAATTTTCATAATTTAGGTGATTAGTTGTCATAAACGTTTTAACAAAATCATTTTACATTACTTAAACATCGATTATGAAGAGTATAAACCTCGTCTTAACTTTTATTCTATTGCCTATATTGGCATGGACACAATGCACTTACTTAGCTTATGATGGCTTTAGTTATGTACCTAATACTTCACTTCACGGTGCTAGCGGTGGTTCAGGATTTCAAACTCCTTGGTTAGTCCAGAATAACAATACTTCGGTACCAGGATATCAAACGAATAGTGGTAGCCTCTCATACGCGGCATTACAAAACATAGGTGAATCTGGATCTGGGGGAAATGTATATTTGGGCTTTGGGAGAAGATTAAATGTGTCGACAACTGGACCTTTTCAGCAATATATAACTGACCAAAACCAAGGAATAGGTTCGCAACATGGGGGTACGCTCTGGACTAGTGTTTTACTCAATAAAACCCAGAATAATAACCAAAGTGTATATGTAGACTTACACAATAACAATGTAGGTTGGTGTGACAATTGCGCATCTCAGCATATTGCGATGGGATATTTTGGCACTGCATCAGATGTAGGCGGTCAGAGAAGATGGTCATTAAAAATCAACAATACAGTCTATCCTTCTAGTGTACCATTGGCAACCAATACTACTGCATTTTTAGTAGTAAGTATCGATTTTATAGCAGGCAATACACAAGTAAATTTTTATGTAAATCCAATCGCATTGGGAACTAGTGGCCCTCCAGCTGTAGCCACAATGACTCAGGCTTCAGGTATTAATAACTATATAAAAAGTATTGCAGCCTATATGGGTTCAAGCGCTGGAAACGGACAGATTGACGAACTCCGTTTTGGTACAACTTATCCATGTGTAGCTCCAGACAACACTGTGGAAGTAAACTTGCCGCCTACCGCAAACTTTACTATGACACCTAGCACTGGTCAGGTGTCTCTCAGTGTAGCTTTGGATGGCAGTTCATCTACTGATCCAGAAAATCAACCCTTGAGTTACTTATGGAATTTTGGTGACGGCTCTCCTACACAGACTGGTGTCACTGCAACACATGTTTTTAACTTAATCGGAAATGTGACGGTTACACTCACCGTGACTGACAACCTAGGATTGCAAGCTGTGGCTACACGCACGCTCACCGTTACAGATCAAAACAATACTTTTCCTTGCCAAACATCAGTAAACTGTATGAATATGGCGAGCTGTAGTGCTGATAATGGGCGCATTGATGTCAATTCTAGCAATAATTATATATTACGCAACAGCACTAATGTTTTGATGCCAGTCACTAGTTCTAATAGATTTGAAAATTTAGCACCTGACAATTATACGCTGATCGTAGCTGGCAATGGCAGTGTGTGTACAGATACCATACAGTTGTATATCGCTAGAGATAGCAGCACTTGCAACGGATGGCAAAGCTCTACATGCGCTATGGATATAGGTACTAACCTTACCGGTTTTGCGGATTGGAGTGTAGAGCGTCCTATGAAAAACTTATTTAAACATATCAGAAGTCAGATACTTACTTTTAGTACTACAAGCAACTGTTGGGACTGTGGAGTATTAGGAGAATTGGCTATGGATGTCAATGGATACCCGATGTTTTTGCCTCAAACAACATCTATTGGTAGTACAATGGTTAGGTATATTATATCTAGTGATGGAGGCAATTTGAGACAAGATACAAGTTATGTTTTGCTATACGATGGGGTAGGAACGATTACCTTGAATGGGGGTTTGGTTATACTTAGCAATGCTCCAGGTAGAATCTCGTTCAGGCCTACAAATAATGGGAATATATGGATTCATGTCACCGCTTCAACGATGGGTAACTATGTACGAAATATCCGCTTATTAAGATTACATAATGAAAACGATGACTTAACTGCTGATCCTTTTTACAGTGTGTTTAAAGATAAAATCTCACCGTTCAAAGTACTAAGATTTATGGATTGGGGCGCTACTAACAATAATCCAGTATCGCAATGGTCGCAGCGGACACCTACGTCTAATTTTACGTATGCCGGAGATGCAGGTGTTCCTTATGAAATGATGATTAAATTAGCAAACGAGTTACAAAAAGATCCTTGGATTTGCATACCTCATCAAGCCAACAATGAATTTATCAATAATCTTGCTACCCTATTTAGAGATAGCTTGGATGGTAATCTCAAGGTCTATCTAGAATACTCAAATGAGGTGTGGAATTGGATTTTTGGTCAAGCACATTACAACAATGACAACCGACCATCCAATCTAAGTTATGGGCGTGCGATGGCCGAAAAAGCGAGAAATGTATTTGCAATTTGGCACAGTGTCTTTGGTAATGATCTGTGTCGAGTCAAAAGAGTACTAGGTATTCAAGGAGGATTTAACAGTCTCAACCAAGAGATATTGTCTCAATTAGACGAAAGTGAATGGGACTATGGATCACCTACACACTATTTTGGGCTGAATCATGGAGCTTCGGGAGTACCAATACTTACAAGTAGTAGTACCGTTCAAGATATCATGAATAATGCTCAAAATTCATGGAATTCTTTCAAAGTATCTATCAAAAATGACTATAATAATATTCATGTGTTTGGTAAGGAAGTCATTACTTATGAAGGCGGTCAGCACTTTGTAGGCAATGTATTTGGGACACCATACGCCTATCAACAAGCGATGTGGGATGCGCAGAATTCTTCACAGATGTATAATTTCTATGACCAAATGCATGATACTATTAGAAGCTGGGGATGTAAGCTAGCGACTAACTTTTCGTTGTCCTCAGTACAACAAAGCGTTTATGGATCTTGGGGTGTGTTGAACGATATAGATGTACAACCGCCTTATAGCAGTACGGCTCGTAAGTACCAAGCATTATTAGACAATCTACCTACGGGCAATTGTACCACGCCTAATACTTGGATGGGTACTATGAGTGCGTTATGGAGTGATAAGTGCAATTGGTCACATGAAAACTTACCAAACGCCACGACTGATGTAGTGATTCCTGCTAATGTACTTCATAGTCCTACTGTCAATATTAATGCTGAAACACGTAGGTTAACTACAGCAGCCAACGCAATTTTGACGGTACTGAATGGGAATGTGATTCATGTGCATTGATGAATCGCAATAAAGTTGATGTTATACCAATTCAGCTATATTGTATATGCTATTGGTATTACATTTAGCATCCACGGCTATTCAATGATGGGTTGCAACACATCAGCTATTAGATATGCTTTACCACGAGGTACAATTTTTATGGTGATGGGGTAATTTACTTTTCCATCTACATCTCTGATGACAAGATCAAAAATATAGTTGTCTTTTGTATCTCTTTTTATGTAATTTATGGTAGGAAGCTCTATTTTTCCATAGTCTTGTCCTGAGATTAAAAAGCCCACTCCCATGCCTGCATACTTGGTATCAAAACTATTTCTCCACTTACCGTGAAATGCTGTTTCTTTCATACCACCATCATAGCCGACACCAGTTGCATCAGTTTTATATTGATAATACTCTTCAGTGCAGATATCTTTCATAGCGAAGCCTCCATCGTTAAAAACACTAGGAATGACCATTTCTAACCATTCTTTAGCGTCTTCACTCAAGTCATCATTTTCTGACAAGTCAGAATTTTGATTACTCATAGTGATACTATCTGAACCTGAGATGAGGTGTTCAGTATTTGGGTTATTCATTTTACACGAAAGTGTAGCGAAACCAATTAGTATAATTACTAGCTTCATTGTGCGGTTTTGGTTTGATACTGATTATAGTTTATCCTAAACTTTTGATTTCCTGGACGAGCTTATTAAGTGACTCTTTTGCATCTCCAAATAGAAGCTTAGTTTTAGGGTCGAAAAAAAGTGGATTTTCGATTCCAGCATATCCAGGTTTAGTAGAGCGTTTGAGCACGACTATGCTTTTGGATCTGAGTACTTCTATGATTGGCATTCCATAGATGGGACTTGATGGATTATTGAGCGCATCGGGATTGACTACGTCATTAGCACCTACGATAATGGTTACATCTGTATTTGCCATCTTATCATTTGCTTCCTCTAGGGCTAGAAGCTTATCGTAAGATACATTGGCCTCAGCTAACAGCACGTTCATGTGCCCAGGCATACGACCTGCGACGGGATGAATAGCATAATATACCTCTACATTGTTTTTATTCAAAATTTGCTCTAATTCTTGACACACTTTTTGGGCTTGAGATACAGCTAGGCCATATCCAGGTACTATCATCACTTGCTTAGCGTAGTATAGCTGAATACTTAGATCTGACAGTGCCACTTCTTTGTAAACTCCCGTTGCTGTTTCGCTTCCTGCATTACTTTGGCTCGAGCCAAAATTTCCTATCAGTACATTTAGTAGAGAACGATTCATCGCATTACACATGATAATGGTCAATATGATTCCGGATGCTCCCACCAAGATACCGCCTAACAACATAATCTGACTTCCAAACAATATCCCAGCCGTAGCTGCTGAAATACCCGTAAGAGAGTTGAGCAACGAGATAACGACAGGCATATCTGCCCCACCAATAGGAGCTACAAACGAAAACCCATAGATCAGAGATAAAACCATGATCACTATACAGTACATGCCGTAATTGCCTTCACCATAAATCATACACATCACTGAAATCGCTAGTATAACGACTAGAAATACATTATTAAAAGTCTGATGGCCTCGGAATGTCACATTTTTGTCCTGAACCTTTCCATCTAGTTTAAGGTAAGCGAGCACACTTCCCGAAAAAGAAACAGTACCTATAAAAAGTGTTGAAACCAGTATAAATGAGTTCCCGAGCGGGATGAAGCCTTCATGATTATTAAAGAACTCTATGACTGCCAGTAGCATTGCAGAAGCACCACCTAGACCATTAAATAATGATACCAATTGCGGCATGGCAGTCATTTCTACTCTTTTTGCCATGATGACTCCTACGACACTGCCTATGGCAAGAGCGCCAATAATCCAGATCAATGATGCATTAGAATTATACTCACCTGTAGGCTCGATGATGGCAGCAAGGATTGCGATACCCATACCGAGTGCTGCGATCATGTTGCCTTTGCTGGCAGTCTCTGGCTTGCTGAGGTTTTTGAGTCCCCAAACGATAAAAACTGCACCTATCAGATATACTATTTTTAATAAAGCTTCCATTTGGTAAGGTTTGGGTTATTTTTTCTTTTTAAACATGGACAACATGCGATCGGTTACATAAAACCCACCAACTACGTTGATCATACCGAGGATGATAGCGATAGCGCCAAGCGACATGAGGACAACATTATTGGGATCTGATTTTTTGAGAAGCAAGATGCCTCCTATGATGACTATACCACTTATGGCATTAGCGCCAGACATGAGAGGGGTGTGAAGGATACTTGGAACATTAGCTATGACCTCAAATCCGAGTATCACCATAAATACTAGAAGGTATAGTAAGGTGATGTTTTCGTTTACAAATGTAATCAATCCGTCCATGATTTTAATTTTTAGCTTTGTGTAGGTGAAGAAATCAATGCGGCCTTTAGAATCTCATTGGTGTCTGCCGCAATCATTTTGCCATCTATGACCAGAATCTTTAAGAAATTCAAAATATTATTACTGAAAAGTTCACTGGCTGTAGTAGCTAGCTGATCTGCTAGATGTGAGTTGCCGATGATAGATACACCATCGATATTAACCATAGTATTATCTTGTGTAAAAGCACAGTTACCACCAGTCGAAGCCGCTAGATCTACTATAATACTTCCTGCTTTCATATTGCGAACGGTATCTTCTGCAATTAGAATAGGGGCTTTTTTGCCTCTGATTTGGGCAGTAGTAATAATAATATTAGCTTTGGAGGCTTTTTCATGCACGAGTATGCGTTGTTTTGCTAGGTATTCTGCGGATTGCTCTACTGCATATCCTCCAGCACCTTTGTCATCGACCGCGCCTTCTACCTCTACAAAAGAAGCTCCAAGACTCATTACTTCGTCCTTGGAAGCGAGTCGTGTATCGAATGCTTCAACAACTGCACCGAGACGTTTTGCAGTCGCTATGGCTTGTAAACCTGCTACACCTGCTCCAATAATGAGTACCTTTGTAGGAGGAATGGTTCCAGCTGCTGTCATCATCATCGGTAACATATTTTGAAAATGGTCAGCTGCTTTCAGTACGGCTTTATATCCAGCAAGTGAAGCCATAGAAGATAGTACATCCATACTCTGCGCTAGTGTGGTCCGAGGAATCATATCCATACTGTAAGCATATAGAGGAAACTGTGCTAGCGAAGCGACGATTTCATCATCTTGGTATGGACCAAACATGGAAATATAAATAGCTCCTTTTTTGAGAGCTCGAAGCTCTTCCAGTTCAATTGGGGCAATGCTAACGACTATATCAGCACTTGATATTAACTCCGCTCTCGAAGTGACTCTGAATCCAGCGAGCTGATAGTCCTCATCAGAAAACTGTGACTTTTGTCCAGCATTAGCCTCAACGATGGGCTCTATCCCTGCAGCTCTCAGCTTAGCAAAACCTTTGGGAGTGATAGCTACTCTATCAAAATATCGTTCTTTTAACACACCTAATATCATAATGCTACATCATTAATTAAACGAAGATATATATATTTATAAAGAAAATTACCAATCACGAGTATAAAATACCTAGTTTTATAAAATAATAATTAAAACTGAGCTTCTAATTTTCTTATATTAGAACAACGGTAATTATATTAAAATAAATTAAACCCATTGCCCTTAACTTAATCGCTCTAAAAGAATTAACGTCAGTTGCCAAAATTTGTTTACTGAATCAATATTTACTCTTTCATCAGGGCTATGCGCACCTAGTATAGTAGGTCCATAAGAAACCATATCGACATTTGGATATTTTGAGGAGATGATGCCACACTCTAAGCCTGCGTGACAAGCTCCGACTTTAGGCTCGTGGTTAAAGGTTTTTACATAAGTATCCTTAATTACTTTTAAAATAGCAGAATCTGGATTTGGCGTCCAGCCAGGATAATCACCAGATGTCGCTATATCAAAAGACCCTAGAGACAATACAGAGGTGATGCAATCTACTAAAGCCGTTCTGGAAGACTCTATAGAAGATCGAGTCAAGCATAGTATTTCGGCAGTGCCTTCTGATAGTGTTATTTTTGCTAGATTATTGGAGGTTTCTACTAGACAAGGTAGTGAAGGACTATATCTAAACACACCATTATGAATACCATTGAGGACATAGATGAGCTTTAATGATTCTGTTGCGTTAATTACTTTCAGGTCAGCGTCTATAGAAGAGAAAGTAAAGTTTATCGTAGGTTCAAGTGGGTTATATTCTTGCTTTATTTCAAATATAGACTGCTCTAGTAAACACTCTACGTCACTGAGATCTTCTATAGGTATATAAAATATGGCCATGGCTTCTCTGGGGATCGCATTGCGTAAGCTTCCCCCCGCAATGGAACTTAGTGATACTTTATATTTTTGGGCTGCTTTCATTATAGCTCTTATTAATAGCTTATTGGCGTTGGCTAGACCTAGATGAATATCCATACCCGAATGTCCGCCTTTAAGCCCACTTATGCTGATTTGGATTGCCTGGTGAGACTTTTGGTTGATAGGATGTATGTCGTACTTACGTGTGGCGGTGATGTCTATGCCTCCAGCGCAACCAATGCCTATTTCCTCATCGTCTTCAGTATCAAAATTAAGTAAAGTCGTACCAGTGAGTATATTTTTAGATAGTCCTTTCGCCCCAGTCATACCTGTTTCTTCATCGATGGTAAAGAGCGCTTCTATCGCTGGATGTTTTATCGTTTTGCTCTCGAGTATCGCCATGATTGCAGCTACGCCCAGACCATTGTCTGCACCTAGTGTAGTCCCTCTCGCTCTCACCCAGCCATCTGTTATATACATGTCTATTCCACTGTGATCAAAGTCAAAATCAGAGTCATTGTTTTTCTGATGCACCATATCTAAGTGACCTTGTAGGATCAGTGAAGGAGTGGAATTAGATGTGCTAGTTGGTTTTTTGATGATGACATTACCTACTTGATCCACTATAGTTTCTAAGTTTAGGCTTTCGCCAAAATCCTTTATATAAGCAATAATTCTCTCTTCCTTTTTGGATGCTCTAGGTATAGCGTTGATCGCTATGAAATGCTTCCATACTTCATGAGGCTGTAGCGTATCTATTGTGGTGTGTTGAGAAGTGGTATTAGACATTATATATTATTTTTTTGGCCTTTTTAAATTAGGAATTTGCCATTTTGATAGATGACTATACCATCTGCGATGATCTCCGCATTATTTCTCATATCTGTGATTAGATCCCAATGGATAGCTGATTGGTTGAGGCCTCCAGTTTGTTTGTAGGATTGGCCGAGTGCCATGTGAATGGTTCCTCCTATTTTTTCATCAAACAGAATATTTTTCGTTGAGCGTTGTATGTTGTAATTAGTCCCTATAGCGACCTCGCCAAAGAGTCTTGATCCTTCTATTTCAAACAATTTATCTAAAAATGTTTGACCTTTGTCAGCTTTCCAACTAACGACTTCTCCATTTTTGACAGTGAGTGTGACGCCTTCTACTTCATTGCCCATATAGATAGATGGATAGTTAAAGTATATCGTACCATTGACGGAGTCTTCTATCGGTGCGGTGAAAACTTCTCCACTTGGCATATTGTTTTGACCATCGGAGTTGATCCATGTTCGGCCTTTGATACTAAAAGAAATCTCACTCAATGAATTTCGGTAGGTGATGAGGTCAGAATTATTGAGATAATCTACGTATTTTTGTTGGTCAGCACGGACTTTGAGCCACTCCTCGTGTGGATTTTCAGTATATAAATAACATGCATTAAAAACGAATTTTTCATAAGCTTCGAGACTCATTTTTGCTTCTTGTGCGGAAGCTTGTGTTGGGTATTGGCAAAGACAGCGTTTCATCCTTCTATCTGCGGTGCGGTCAAAGTAGATTTCGTTTATTTCCTTCATTGCCTTCTGTCGAGTATTGGCTTTGGACGGGTCGTTTTCCCGATCTTCGTATAGATTAAAAGGAGCTCTGATGACTAAATATGCGTCTGCGGTCTCCATGATTTGCTTAGTGATGGGAGAGACATGCTGGAGCAAATCATCGTCAGCGTTAGCCAAAAATAACTTAGTTTGCTCTCTGAATGTAAGGTTATACTCTACGTTGACACCGATTCTGGTAGCTGCTTTATACACTTCTCGAAGGAGTGGTTCTGCGAGTGTGGTGGTTTGGATATAAAGCAACTCACCTTTTTTGAGTTCCAAACAGTAGGTAACTAACAGATGAGCGTATTTTTCGAGAACAGTCATAAGGTGTAAACTATTACCATTAATTAATTAAAATTACTAAACTAAATTACCAAGTTTTGACTTGAAAAGGATAACTGACAGCATACTCTTTTACGATCATTTCAGTCATTTTGGATTTAAGCAACTCTATATTTTCTTTGGCTGTAGCCGAAATAAATACATTGGGATATGGATACAGGTTATTGAATTTGAGCTGCATATCTTCCATGATTTCCTCTTTGGTTTCGTTCTCGAGATAATCGTCAAAATGAGCTTCTCTGTATAAGTCCACCTTATTAAACACCATCAGAGTAGTGTGATCTGCTGCGCCTAATTCCTCAAGGGTTTTGATGACTGTTTGGATTTGGTCTTCGTGTTGCGGGTGTGAGATATCGACAATATGTATTAAGATATCACTTTCGCGTACTTCATCTAGCGTAGATTTAAAACTCTCCACAAGATGATGCGGCAACTTGCGTATGAAACCTACTGTATCTGACAGTAAGAAAGGCATCGTATCCCATACTACTTTTCTAACGACAGTATCTAAGGTTGCAAACAATTTGTTTTCTGCAAAGACATCGGACTTACTCAGCAAGTTCATCAGCGTTGATTTGCCTACATTGGTGTAACCCACCAAAGCAACTCGTACGAGTTCGCCTCGATTTTTGCGCTGTGTCTGAGCTTGTTGATCTATTTTTTCTAATTTTTTTTTCAGCAACGATATTTTATCACGGATGATACGTCTATCTGTTTCTATCTCCATCTCTCCAGGTCCACGCATACCGATACCTCCACGCTGACGCTCAAGGTGTGTCCACAGTCCACGTAACCTAGGCAGTAAGTATTGCATCTGGGCTAGTTCTACTTGTGTTTTTGCTTGTGCAGTTTGTGCTCTCTCGGCAAATATATCTAGGATTAGCGTACTTCTATCTACAATTTTGACTTTTAGGAACTCCTCTAGGTATCCATTTTGTTTTCCCGTAAGGTCATCATCAAAAATAGCGAGTGTGATATCTTCATTTCCCTCGATATATTGTTGTATTTCATCCAATTTTCCTGACCCGACAAACGTTTTTACATTAGGGTGAGGCATACGTTGGGTAAATATTTTTTTAGTAATAGCGCCCGCTGTTGTTGCCAGAAACTCTAGTTCATCAAGGTGTTCGAGGACTTCTTTTTCGTTTTCTTCCTTAGTGATTATACCTATCAAAACACAGTATTCTTGTGCTTTCCGTACTCCTTTGGTTCCGTCTTTACCTACTTTCCAAACATCGCTCATATATTATGATTTGATTTTGATATTAATATAAATGAATTTTACAAAACTATGATTTAACTTACTCTACCAATTTTTTGATTTTGAATCCTACAGCGGCTACCAGCAAGGTCATAAACGGACTCAGCCAGTTAAAAATAGCATACACAAAGTAATCAACTGTGCTAACTCCTAGTACACTCGACTGATAAGCACCACAGGTATTCCAAGGTATAAGCACAGAAGTGACTGTACCTGAATCCTCCAGTGTTCTGCTTAGATTGGTAGGATGCAGACCTTTGTCTTTGAACGCCTGTGCGTACATTTTGCCTGGGATCACGATTGCTAAGTATTGGTCAGAAGCGGTAGTGTTGATAGCTAAGCAACTCATCACTGTACTAGCAAATAAACCAAAAGTTGATTGGAAAAGTTTCAAAAGTGCACTACTAATCCTAGCAAGTGCACCGATAGCGTCCATCACACCTCCAAATACCATCGCACAAATTATGAGCCATATCGTGCCCAACATTCCTTCCATACCTTTGGCTGTAAATAAGTCATTGAGCTCAGTATAGGGAGTTTCTATTGCTGTTTTTGTAGTTAATGCATTCATGACACCTTTGTAAGCTGAGTTAAAATCCAATGTTGTTGCACCTGCCACTTTCATGACTACTTCTGGTTGTGCAATGACCGCAGCAGCTCCACCGAGCAGTGAGCCGGCTAATAACGCTATCAAAGGTTCTGTTTTTTTGATGATCATAAAGATCACTGCAATAGGGACAATAAACAACCATGGACTGACATTAAACGTGCTTTTTATTGCATCTAGCTGCGCTGATATGTCTGGCTGTGTGGAAGCATCAAAGTTTAAACCTAGGATAAGAAAGATAATAAACGCTATACTTACTGTCGGAACTGTTGTGATCATCATGTATTTGATATGATCAAAAAGCTGACTACCTGCCATGGCTGCAGCTAGGTTAGTCGTATCTGACATGGGAGAGAGCTTATCGCCAAAGTACGCCCCCGAGATCACCGCTCCCGCTGTCATCGCAGGTGATATACCCATCGTATTGCCGATGCCAACCAACGCAATACCTACGGTTGCTGAAGTGGACCATGAGCTGCCTGTCGCTATAGACACAATCGAACATATAATCAACGAAGCACATAGAAATATACTCGGAGAAAGCACTTGTAATCCATAATATATCATAGTAGGTATAATGCCACTGATCATCCATGTGCCAGATAGTGCTCCTACCATCAGTAGAATCAATATTGCACCTGAGGTGGATTTTATGTTTTGTGAAATCTCTTCGATCATTTGTGAGAATAGGACTTTGTTTTTAAAGCCTACGATCGCAGCAACTGCCGCACCCATCAGCAAGATGAATTGGTTAGAACCACTGAGCGCATTATCTCCAAAGATATAGATATTGTACCCAAGCATAATTACAAGAGCCAATACAGGAAATAAAGCTTCCCAGATGTTCAGCTCTTTGTTTTCTATTATGGATTCTTGATCTGTGGGAGTTGATTTTATGTCTTGGCTCTGCATTATGATGATATTTAATGTGGTTAAGAAAACCAATATTAGCTAAATAATTCCAAAAATAATATTTTCTATCATATTCAACCTAAGTTTTTATGATTTATTTCTCAAAGAAACTTGCATTAGCTATTTCAAATAAGTTATAATATTTTGTCTTCCTATATAAAAGATGTCTTGTGGAGTTATCTGTACACATTGCTAAAGCATATTTTTGTAAATGAACTTAGTATAAACTATTGAATTAGACATACATAAATCAGATTTTGATTCGTTTATTATTTATTTATATTACTTTTACACTTTTTTGAACCAATTTTATGACAAAATTTATTCAAATATATTCGCTCTTTATACTTTTAGTGTTGGTCAGTTCTGATATTTATGCACAAAAGATAACCATCTCAGGATATGTAGAGGACAACGCATCAGGCGAAAAACTAATCGGAGCCAACGTAAGGCAAATAGGAAGTGAAAAAGGAACTATTACCAATACTTATGGCTTTTATAGTATCACTCTCGATACAGCAGAGCTCATCACACTGAGTTACTCTTACATAGGATACCAAGAACAGACAACCTCAATTAATGGGAGTAAGTCTGTAACCAATAATGTAAAAATGAAAGGAACTATATTGCTTAATGAGATAGAAATCACTGCCACCAAAGACAACAAAATAGAAGAATCTACCCAAATGAGCAAAATCGAGGTCTCTATTTTGCAAATCAAAAAAATACCTGCGCTACTCGGTGAGATAGATGTACTCAAAGCCTTGCAGTTGCTACCTGGAGTGCAGAGTGGCGGCGAAGGCCAGAGTGGCTTGTATGTGAGAGGAGGTAGTCCAGACCAAAACTTGATATTATTGGATGGAGTACCCGTTTATAATGCCAATCATCTTTTTGGATTTTTCTCTGTATTTAATGCCGACGCTATCAAAGACGTATCCTTGATCAAAGGTGGTTTTCCAGCGAGATATGGCGGAAGATTGTCATCAGTCATAGAGATCAATCTTAAAGAAGGCAACAACCAAGAGTTTCATGGTGACCTTTCTATTGGGCTTATCTCCTCTAAACTCACTCTAGAAGGTCCGATAAATAAAGGCAAAACCTCTTTTTTGGTCTCAGGCAGACGTACTTATATAGATGTGTTGGCACAACCACTTATTCAGCAACAGTTTAAAGCCAATGACTCAGAAGGTAGTCTAGGCTATTATTTTTATGATCTCAACGCCAAAGTCAACCATACTTTTTCGCAACGAGACAGATTGTATGTGAGCGTATATACGGGTGATGACGTGTTTTACTTCAATGAAGAAAGCAAAAACACTCCAAAAGATTTTGTGGGCAATAGACTTTCGTGGGGTAATCTTACCTCAGCCATCCGATGGAATCACATCATTCACGACAAGCTTTTTATGAATACGTCGCTCACCTATAGCAAGTATCAACTGCTGACTTCTGCAGAGTCCGGAACTAAATATCGCAACGGTTCTGAGGATAAAATAGGACTAAGTTATACCTCAGGAATCGAAGATTATGCTGCTAAAATTGACTTTGATTACATTCCTTCACCAAAACACTTTGTCCGGTTTGGTGCCAATGTTATCAATCATAAGTATGTGCCAGGAACTTTTGACCTTGAGCAGATAGATTCTCAGCTAGGCGTAAACTTTAAACAATCCATTGCCCAAAAAAATATTTTTGCTACAGAGTTAGCTACTTACATAGAAGATGATTTTGAAGTCTCAGACAAGCTCAAGGTCAATGGAGGTTTGCATTTTTCGGCTTTTGCAGTCAATGAAAAGTTTTATACTTCACTGCAACCACGCTTGAGCGCAAGATATTTGCTACCCAACGGTATAGGACTCAAGGCTTCATTTGCTACCATGAGACAATTCATTAACTTACTTGCCTTTGAAGGCATAGGACTGCCAACAGATCTATGGCTGCCGAGTACGGATAGGATTTTGCCTCAGAACTCATGGCAAGCAGCTATCGGAGCAGCCAAATCACTAGGTGATAGTTACGAAATATCGCTCGAGGGTTATTACAAAAAGATGAAAAATCTAACGGCTTACAAGGATGGCTCTGGACTTTTTGAGCTCACAGATTGGCAAGATAGAGTGACTCAAGGAGACGGAGAATCTTATGGGGTAGAACTTTTCTTACAGCGCAAAAAAGGTAAATTTACCGGTTGGATAGGTTATACATTATCGTGGAATTTTCGTACTTTTCCAGATATAGACGATGGTAAACCTTTTCCATATCGATATGATCGAAGGCATGACTTATCTATAGTAGGTACTTATGATGTATCAAAAAAAATAAATATCGCAGCCACTTGGGTTTATGGTACAGGCAATGCTGTTACACTTCCTAACTCAGCCTTTCAGCTTACGGACAATACTCCTTTTGGGCCATCCACATCCTATGTAGAAGGTTTTGGTCAGCGCAATAATTTTAGGATGAGGTCTTATCATAGAGCAGATATAGGCATTAATTTTATCAAAAAAAGTGAAAAGCGTACACGAACTTGGTCTGTAGGTGCTTACAATGCTTACTCTAGACAGAATCCTTTTTATTTGTTCTTTTCACAAGAGGAAAATGTCAATACTGGAGACTCAGAGACAGTTCTAAAGCAGGCAAGTCTTTTTCCTATCATTCCTTACGTGACCTACAGCCTTAAATTTTAATGAATCATGGATAAATTTATAAATATGAAGTTTCTATGTGCTATAAGTTTTATAGTATTTCTTTCACTTTCATCATGTGAAGATGCTTTTACAACTATTATTGAGCTTGATCCTCCTAAGTTTGAACCAGCGATTGTCCTCCAGTCAGAGATAGCAAACGGAAGTGATTTTGTAATCTTTAATGTATCCCGTAACTATGGAGTTCTCGAAGATCCTTTTAATGACCCAGACAATTATTTGCTAAACGACGCCAAGTTGATATTTAGTGTCAATGGCTTGACTTATCAAGGTGTCAATACTATTGATCCACCAAACAGTTTTGATAATTTTGAAGTGAGTCTAGCACAGCCAATAAAGGCGGGCGATGTGTTGCTGTGTACGGTCTCTAATCCGGGATTTAAAGACATCATTGCTAGAACTCAGGTTCCCGAACCTACAATGATCAATAATGTAAAATTTGTAGAGAATGGTGGTCTGGATCAAAGTGGCGATGAACGAAGCAAGATTGTCATAGATTTTGATGATCCTCCAGGACGCAACTTTTATATGATTGATGTGATGATTAACGATTTTGGTCCTTCCTTTAGGCCTATTTCTATCAGTAGCATAGACCCCAGCGTATCTGAGAGCCATAGGGCTTTTACATTATTGGTAGAGGACAGCAGTTTTGACAGAAAACGCAAGCTACTTGATGTGCTTTTTTTTAGATTAGCAGAAGCGAGGGCACTAGGCAATATCAGATTGAGTTGGAGGACTATTTCAGAGGAGTATTATAAATATTCAAAGACATTTCTTAACTATCAAAACTCAAAAGACAATCCCTTTGCTACGCCTGTGAATGTTTTTACTAATATAGAAAACGGACTGGGGATTTTCAGTGCGTACAACGAACAAATCATCATCGTCGAGTAGAAAAATATATTTTTCTCATAGTAATCCTTCATCTGCAAAGCTGTAATACTTATTGTTGCCGATGATGATATGGTCAGCAATGATAAGGTCTATAAGTTTGGCACTTCCTTTTAGCTTTTCAGTGAGGGCTCTGTCTTCTCGTGAGGGCGTTACTTCTCCAGACGGATGATTATGACAGACTACGATCATAGATGCTAGGTTTTCTATGGCTGCTTTAAGGATTATTTTTATATCTACGACTACTGACCCTACACCTCCACGACCTACTGGTAATACAGATAGTACCACATTTTTTTTATTGCATAGTGCGATCCAAAACTCTTCATGTGGCAAGTCCTCTAGTAACGGCTTAAAAACATTGTATGCCGACCTACTATCCTTTATTATCGGCTTTTGTAGTGGGGTGCTTTCTGATCTTCTTCTACCTAATTCTAGAGCTGCTAGAATGTTGATTGCTTTTGCCTCACCTACGCCATGATATTTGGTAAGATCACTGATAGATACTCTGCCTAGCTCGTGGAGATTGTTTTTATGGTCGCTCAGTATGCGTTGGCTCAACTGCACCGCTGATTCACCTCTAGATCCTGAGCCTAGAATGATTGCTAGTAGTTCAGAATCTGAAAGCGACTGTCTGCCTTTAGCAAGCATTTTTTCTCTAGGTCGATCATCGTTTGCCCAAGATTTTATAGGTATGTGATCTGATTCAGCCATGATTGAATAGTTTAGATTTTGCTCAATGCTTGATCTAGATCCTTGATTAGGTCTTCTACATCTTCTATACCTACGCTCAGTCTTATGAGTGAATCTGTGAGACCTACTTTCAAACGATCTTCTTTAGGGATAGATGCGTGCGTCATACTAGCAGGATGTCCAATGAGAGACTCTACTCCTCCTAATGATTCTGCTAAAGCGAAATAATGTGTTCCGCTCAGTACTTTGTGTGCAGCAGCTTCACTATTGGCTTTGAGGTCAAAAGATACCATACCACCGAATCCTCTCATCTGTGCTTTAGCCACTTCATGACCTGGGTGAGATGGTATCCCTGGATAATAAACTTTAGACACTGCTGAGTGATTTTGTAGGAATTCTGTGATTTTTGCACTGTTTTCACAAGCTCTTTGAACACGTATATGAAGAGTTTTGATTCCTCTCAATACTAGGAAACAATCCTGAGGTCCTGGTACTGCGCCTACAGCATTCTGTATGAAGTGAAACTGATCTGCTAGTTCTTGACTATTGACGATGATACAACCATGGATTACATCTGAGTGACCTCCTAGGTATTTGGTTGCTGAGTGTAGTACGATATCTGCTCCTAGATCGATGGGATTCTGTAGGTAAGGAGTTGCAAAAGTATTATCTACACATATCAATATATCTTTGCCTTTGACATGATTGGTTACTGCTTTGATATCGATGATATTTAGCATAGGGTTAGTCGGGGTTTCTATCCATATCATCCTAGTTTTAGAAGTGATTTTTTCTTCTAATTTAGATAAGTCTCCTAGATTTACAAAATGAAATTTTATACCATATTTGCCATATATTTTGGTCATTAAGCGGTACGAACCGCCATAAAGATCGTCTGTAGAGATGACTTCATCGCCAGGGTTTAGAAGTTTTAGTACTGCATCTAGAGCGGCTAATCCACTACCAAAGCAAATCCCATCTACTCCGTTCTCAAGTGCAGCTAGATTTTTTTCTAGTGCTAATCTAGTTGGATTTTGTGTTCTGGCATACTCAAATCCTTTGTGGTCTCCAGGTGCATCTTGTACATAAGTAGATGTCTGAAAGATAGGAGTCATAATCGCTCCTGAAGATGGATCTGGCGTTATGCCTGCATGAATAACTTTGGTACCGAACTTCATATATTTCCTTTTTTTACTTTTCTAAAATATTTTACTTTGCCTATCGTCTAGTGCTTCTATACTAGCGATGAACCTACCCTATTACACTTTTAGGGGATGGATTGTTGTCAATCGTGCCATTTATTAAGATGGTCTGAATCGATTGTTCATCATTGGATGGTGTCAAAAAGCTTTTTTTAAACTACTTTTTCTATTGCGATTTTGATACTTAGCTCCTCTGTCAACTCCACAGTTTCTCCATCTACTTGATTTTTTAGAGCAATCTCTGTGCCCAAGACTTCATTTTTTATATAATCGCCGTAACCATTTACAGCACTTCTGACCGTTGCGTGGTCTTCTATGGTGATAACAATCTTATCAGTAACATTAAAATCGCTAGATTTGCGCAGGTTTTGGATTCTATTAACGAGTTCTCTAGCCATGCCTTCAGCAATCAATTCTGCCGTAAGATTGATATCCAGAGCTACCGTGATATCTCTATCAATGGCTACTTGCCAGCCAGGAATCTCATCAAAACTCACTTCCACATCTTCTTTGTCTAGCGTATAGATTTCGCCATTGATAGTCAGCGTCAAGTTATTTGACCGCTCAAGATCATTGATGTGGTTACTGTCTAGTCCTGCGATAAGGTCACTTCCCGCTTTCATGTTTTTGCCTAGCTTTTTGCCTAGCGTCTTGAAGTTTGCTTTTGCTTTTTTGGTGATAAACCCTTCTGTATCCGTGATGTATTCGATTTTTTTGACATTTACTTCAGATAAAATCAGCTCTTTTACGGCTTCTACTTGATCGATAAATGAAGGATCTAGAATTGGCAGCATGATTTTTGACAAGGGTTGGCGAACTCTCAATCCTTCTTTTTTGCGAATAGACAATACTAGCGAAGAAATACGCTGTGCATAATCCATACGCTGAAGTAAGGCAGTATCTATTTTGGATGCATCCGAAGTTGCAAAATCCGCCAAATGTACAGATTCATGCGGTTCTAGTCCAGTGGCATCATTCAGGTTTTTGTACAACCAATCTCCAAACATAGGTGCTATCGGTGCCATCATTTTTGAGATAGCAGTGAGACATTCGTAAAGTGTCTGGTAAGCAGCTATTTTGTCATTGCTGTATTCGCCTTTCCAAAATCTCCTACGGCATAGTCGCACATACCAGTTGCTCAGGTGCTCATCTACAAATCCCATGACTTTTCTAGCTGCATTGGTAGGCTCATAATCTCCATAATCACTATCTACTTCTGCAATCAATTGGTTAAGTAGTGCGATGATCCATTGATCTATTTCTGGTCTTTCATTTACAGGAATCGAAGCTTCTTTGTATTGAAAGCCATCTATATTGGCGTAAAGCCCAAAGAATGAGTAGGTGTTGAATAGTGTACCGAAAAACTTTCTTCTCACTTCATCTATCCCTTCGAGGTCAAACTTGAGGTTGTCCCAAGGTTGTGAATTAGAGATCATGTACCAGCGAGTAGCATCTGCTCCGTAATGTGCGATCGTCTCAAAAGGATCTATGACATTGCCTAACCTTTTAGACATCTTGACTCCATTTTTATCAAGTACTAAGCCATTAGAAACTACATTTTTGAAGGCAACACTGTCAAAAACCATACCTGCAATCGCATGGAGCGTAAAGAACCATCCACGTGTCTGATCTACGCCTTCAGCAATGAAATCTGCTGGAAACGGAATACTTTTTTTGACATCGGAAGAATCCTGCCCTACTTCAAAAGGAAAATGATGCTGCGCATAAGGCACAGACCCAGAATCAAACCATACATCTATCAAATCAAGCTCGCGCTTAAGTGTTTCGCCATCGTCCGATACAAGGATAATCGTATCTATGTATGGTCTGTGTAGGTCTTTTGGTACCGATTGATCCAACCCCAATACTGTGTTTGCCTTAGTGATCTGCTCACCTAGATGTGCAATAGAAGTGATACAAATCTCCTTGGTAGAAGCTTCATTTCTCCATATAGGTAGCGGGATTCCCCAATATCTGGATCGAGAAAGATTCCAATCTTGGAGGTTTTCTAACCAATTTCCAAAACGTTTGGTCCCAGTATGCTCAGGCTTCCAATTGATAGTGTTATTGAGTGTGATGAGTTTATCCTTAGCTGCGGTAGATCTTACAAACCATGAATCCAGTGGATAGTATAGCACTGGCTTATCGGTGCGCCAACAGTGTGGATAGGTATGCACATATTTCTCTACTTTGAATGCTTTGTTTTGCTCCTTCAGACGTATGGATATTTCTACATCTACCGACTTGTCAGGTGCTGTACCATCTGCATAATATTCGTTTTTGACGTATTTGCCGCCTACTTCATCGAGGTCAGCTATAAACTTTCCTTGTAAATCTACGAGAGGAACTAAATTGTTATTAGCGTCCATGACGAGCATAGCGGGAACTTCTGGCGTAGCCTCTTTGGCTACTTTTGCGTCATCAGCACCAAATGTAGGCGCAGTATGTACTATACCTGTTCCGTCCTCAGTTGTAACGAATGAACCGCCTATGACTCTGAATGCGTTTTCAGGATTGCTATACGGCTGCGCATAAGTGATGAGCTGCTCATATCTAACGCCGATGAGTTCACTACCTGATACCTCTCCACAGACGAGAAAAGGGATTACTTTGGCAGAAGAATTATATGCTTTGAGCTCCTGATCTGTTTGAACTGCTACAAATTTTTTATCAAATTGCTTACCGACTAGCGCACTCGCTAGTATGACGGTGACAGGTTCAAAAGTATATTGATTGTAGGTTTTGACGATACTGTAAGGGATTTTAGGACCTACTGTCAGTGCAGTATTGGAAGGCAATGTCCAAGGAGTTGTCGTCCAAGCTAGAAAATGCACATTGTCGTAAGGTTCAAAAACGCTAGGTAAAGTTGCTTTTATAGCTTTGAATTGTGCTACGATAGTCGTATCTGTCACATCGCGGTAACAACCTGGTTGATTGATTTCATGCGAGCTCAGCCCTGTACCTGCAGCGGGAGAGTATGGTTGTATCGTATATCCTTTGTACAAAAGATTTTTTTGGTATAGCTGACCCAATAACCACCATACACTTTCTATATATTTATTATCAAAGGTAATATAAGGTTTGTCTAAGTCAACCCAATAACCCATTTTGACGGTGATGTCATCCCAGATATCTTTGTATTGCATGACGGTTTCACGGCATTTTTGATTGTATTGATCTACCGTGATTTTAGTGCCTATATCTTCTTTGGTGATGCCGAGTTCTTTCTCTACACTTAGTTCTATAGGAAGTCCATGCGTGTCCCATCCACCTTTGCGGTCTATGCGCTTACCTTTCATGGTTTGATATCTACAGAAAAGATCCTTTACCGTACGACCCATTACGTGATGAATGCCTGGTTTGCCATTTGCAGATGGAGGTCCTTCATAAAAAACGAAGGTATTTTCTTCTGATTTTTGATCTATACTTTTTTGGAAAATATTTTTTTCTTTCCAGAAAGCTAAGATTTCAGCATCTATACTTGGTAGGTTGAGTTGTTTTAGGCTGTCGTTGTATTTTGTCATCGAAGTTTAAGGTCTGAGTATTATAAATGATAAGTACTTGTTCAATGTCTTAAAATTAAGTTAACTTTATTGGTTTTATCTTTTCTAAATCTTTTTGCTTAACAGAAAGGAGTTCTAGAAGAGGTCTTAACTAAATGAGATCGAGAATTATTTTTTAAAACAGGTGCAAAATTAAGCATTTCATGCGTATTTTTAACACAAAATTTAAAAGTGTACATATATCGTGAAGAAGGCTGTAGATAAAATGTGACGAAAATATATTTTTTGGCACAAAGCTTACCTTAATATACTTCCGAAAACTGCATTTCGTATAAGTTGCGGTAATGACCATCTTGGAGCTGTAGAAGCTCATCATGTGAACCCAATTCTACGACTTCTCCGTTAGACAAGACCAAGATTTTATCAGCATGTCTGATGGTAGAAAGTCTATGCGCTATGATGATGGAAGTTCGTTTTGCGATAAGCATTTCTATAGCATACTGGATGACGGCTTCACTTTCGGTATCTATGGATGAGGTGGCTTCGTCAAGGATGAGTATATCAGGATCTGAAACCAATGCTCGTACAAAGGAGATCAATTGTCGTTGACCTACTGAAAGATTGTTACCTCGTTCAGAAACATTAAAATCATAACCTTCTGGCAAATTCAGGATAAACTCATGTGCTCCGATCGATTTTGCAGCTTCGATTACGGTCTCTTTTGTTATATTTTCATCTCTCAAAGTTATATTTTCCATGACCGACCCTTCAAACAAGAATACATCTTGGAGTACTACGGCGATTTTTTTTCTGAGTGACTTTAGTTCGTATTGGTTGAGTGGTTTGTGGTCTATGCGTATTTCTCCTTTTTGTATTTCGTAGAATCGATTGAGGATATTAATAATCGTAGATTTTCCAGAGCCTGTACTGCCTACGATTGCCAGTGTTTCGCCAGCTTTGATCGTGAGGTTAATATCTTTGAGCACGTATGTTTGATCGTCATAAGCAAAAGATACATGGTCAAAGACAATGTGACCCTCTAAACTTTGTGCAACTTCCGTTCCATTGTTTTGTACGAAATCATCACTGTCTATGATCTTAAAAACACGTTCCGCTGCTACCAGTCCCATCTGTAAGGTATTGAACTTATCCGCCATGAAGCGAATAGGCCTAAAAAGCAAGTTGAGATACAGTGGAAAAGCTACCAATGCTCCGAAACTGACTTTGTCCTGTAGGTAACCTCTTGCACCTAGCCATATCATCAGGGCTAGCGAAACTGCTGAAACGATCTCCACAACGGGAAAAAATACAGAATAATAAAAAACAGAATCTAAGTTGGCGCTCGTATAACTGTGGTTTATTTTTTTGAAGGCATCTTTTTCTTGTTTTTCAGCATTAAGGATCTGAACGATTTTCATTCCTGTGATCCTCTCTTGTAGAAAAGCATTCATATTTGCGATCTGTGTACGTACTTTTTGATAGGAAACTTTGACTTTTTCCTTAAAAATATAACTCGCTAATATCATAAATGGCATAGTGATAAATACGATGGCCGTGAGTCTCCAACTCGTATAAAGCATGATCCCAATAACAGCAATCAGCGTGATCATATCTGCTACAATAGTTATTACTCCTTGTGCAAAGACATTATTTATCGCTTCTATATCGTTGATAGTACGTGTAGTGGATGTACCTATAGGTGTTTTGTCAAAGTATCGCAATCTGAGATTAGTGATATGATTATAAACCTTGACACGCAAATCTTTTATGACTGACTGGCCTAGTTTAGCAGTGATAAATATAAAATAGTATTTCATCACAACATTGATCAACAATATAAACATAAAGATAGCTCCCAGCCATAAGATAGACTCTTTATGGTTTTGAATGATACTATAATCTACTATCTGCTGGATGACGAACGGCTGTGCTATCGAAAATGGTGTCATAACGATAGCTAAAACAATGGATTGAATAAATAGCGTTTTGAAGGGCTTGGCTGTAGCCAAAACTCTTTTTAATAATTTCCAATCCGTGGGTTTCTTATCGGGCATGTATTTAATTGCAATCGTTACCTTTTGTACAACATCATTTAACAACGGATTATAATTAATGTTTGAAAGTTGATGTCTATTCTCACCAAGTTGATCCGCTGAATGGCGGCTAGCTGACCCACTCATGATACACTGGAGCATAATGACCCACTAAATGTCGATTATGTTGACCTCCACGTGGCGGCAAGCTGACTCCCTGAAAATTAATATTTAAAGTCTAGGTCAGTGCTGCATTAGATGTGGATAATGGTCAAGGAAGCGTCAAACGTTATAGGGATGAAATAATTCTTTTGTTTAATACTAATTGGATTTATAAAATAGTCCAAAATAAAAGAATATATTTTTATTCAGCCTATTCTAATAACACTTACATAGCCTTTGCTACGGAAGTATTATTAAAAGGAGAATCAATAAGTCTAACTAAACTGCATGGAAATCGGATTCAATCTTTACGAACAACCCACTCACTATTAGTGATTGAAACCAAAAAAGAGAAAACCTTACCTACTCAAAAACATAGACCTTTTACTATCAAGATCTCTGAAGTACGGATCATAAATGTCCTTGATATAATAGATCATTTCTCCAGTAGATTTCATTTCTGGACCTAGGTTTTTATCTACATTTGGAAATTTATCGAATGAGAAAACTGGTACTTTTATTGCGTATCCTGTCAGTTTTTTGTTTATCACAAAGTCGCTTATCTTGTGAGTACCGAGCATGACTTGTGTGGCTATTTTAAGGAAAGGAACTTGGTAAGCTTTGGCGATGAAAGGTGTAGTACGTGAAGCTCTAGGGTTGGCTTCGATGACAAACACTTCTTCATTTTTGATCGCAAACTGTATATTGATTAATCCTTTGATATTGAGTGCAAATGCGAGTTTTTTGGCGTATTCGACCATTTTTCCTACTACAGCTGGACTGAGCGAATAGGTAGGAAGTACTGCTGAGCTATCTCCAGAGTGGATACCTGCGGGCTCGATGTGCTCCATGATACCCATAATATGTACCTCTTCTCCATCACAGATTGCGTCTATCTCAGCCTCTTTGGCACGTTCGAGAAACTGATCTATCAGAACTTTGTTGTCTGGCATGTGCTTAAATATCGACAATACGTGTGTTTCTAGTTCCTGATCGTTGATAACGATACGCATACGTTGGCCTCCTAGTACGTAGCTAGGACGGACGAGTACAGGATAAGACACACGATTTGCGACATCTATGGCTTGATCTACATCTACAGCTACACCATATTCTGGATATGGAATCTCTAGTTCTTTTAATAGATCTGAGAATTTACCACGATCTTCGGCAAGATCCATATTGTTAAAGTCAGTACCTATGATTTTGATACCTTTTTGATGCAGCTTTTCAGCAAGTTTAAGAGCAGTTTGTCCACCGAGCTGAACGATTACACCTTCGGGTTGCTCTAGGTCGATGATTTCTTCTAGGTGTTCCCAAAAGACAGGCTCAAAATACAACTTATCAGCGATATCAAAGTCAGTAGAAACGGTCTCAGGGTTGCAGTTGATCATAATCGCCTCATAACCAGCTTCTTTTATGGCGAGTAGTCCATGTACGCAACAGTAATCAAACTCTATGCCTTGACCAATCCTGTTTGGGCCTGACCCGAGAACAATGATTTTCTTTTTGTTTGACGGAATACTTTCGTTTTCACCATCAAAACATGAATAATAATAAGGTGTCTTTGCTTCAAACTCAGCTGCACAAGTATCCACCATTTTGTAGGTACGAGTGATGCCTAGTTTTTTTCTTTGTTTGGTAACAGAATCTTCAGTAACTCTAAGTACCCATGCGATCTGTGCGTCTGAGTAACCTACAGACTTCAACTCTCTAAAGAAATCAACTGGCAAATCCTCTGCTACATTAAATCTGATGAGTTTTTCTTCGTACTTTACTAGACGCTTGATTTGCTTGATGTACCAAGGGTCAATTTTAGTCAGTTTATGTACTGATTTTTCAGATACGCCGAGTCTCAGTGCATCTTTGACCCTAAATATACGGTCGTCGCTTACTTTTTCTAGTCTAGTAAGTATATCCTCTATCTGTATCCACTCTTTCATGTCAGCTCCTAGTCCCGAACGATTGTTCTCTTGGCTTTGACATGCTTTTTGCATAGCTTCTAGGAAGTTTCTACCTATGGCCATGACTTCGCCTACCGACTTCATTTGTAATCCAAGGGTCGTATCTGCACCATAAAACTTCTCAAAATTCCACCGAGGCATTTTGACGATTACATAATCTAGGGTAGGTTCAAAAAATGCAGATGTAGTTTTAGTTATTTGATTTTTTAATTCGTCTAGGGTATAACCCAAAGCTAATTTTGCTGCTATTTTTGCGATTGGATAACCTGTGGCTTTACTAGCTAATGCAGATGAACGAGATACTCGAGGATTTATTTCTACTACGATGAGTTTTTCGGTTTCTGGATCTTGGGCAAACTGTACATTGCATCCACCTGCAAAGTTGCCCATAGACCGCATCATGAGCATGGCTTGATCTCTCATCTCTTGATAAGCAGTATCGGATAGTGTCATGGCAGGTGCTACAGTGATGCTATCTCCTGTATGGATGCCCATAGGATCGAGGTTCTCTACCGTACAGATGATGACAACATTATCGTTTCTGTCGCGAAGTAGTTCTAATTCGTACTCTTTCCAACCTAGGACGGCCTTCTCTACTAGGACTTCATGCGAAGGTGATGCTTCTAGACCTCGTCTAAGTGCGTCGTCAAAGTCTTCTTCTTTCATGACAAATCCACCTCCACTACCACCTAGTGTATAGGAAGGTCTGATAACGAGTGGGAAGCCGATCTTTTGTGCCGCATCTTTACCTTCGAGAAAGGAGTTAGCAATCCTAGATTCTGCTACTTTCATACCTAAACTCAATACATGTTGCTTGAATGCCTCACGGTTTTCGGCTAGTTCGATAGCGGCCACATCTACACCGATCATTTTGACACCATATCGCTCCCATACGCCCATTTTGTCAGCTTCGATGGCAAGATTTAGTGCAGTCTGGCCACCCATGGTAGCAAGTACAGCGTCTATTTGTTGCTCTTCTAGGATTTTAATGATGCTTTCCACGGTAAGTGGCCATAGATATATATGATCTGCCGTGATGGGATCAGTCATTATGGTTGCAGGATTGGAATTGATGAGCGTCACAGTGACTCCCTCTTCTTTGAGAGACCGAGCTGCTTGAGTTCCTGAGTAGTCAAATTCGCAGGCTTGTCCGATGATTATGGGTCCACTTCCTATGATGAGAACCGATGATATCGTATTATCTTTTGGCATGATAAAATGATTTTTATGATCGGGACACAAAGGTAGTACATCATTGAATTATTCCTAGACTTATTGAATTAATTTTAAAAATACTTTTTAAAATATTCCGTTTAATGCATATTTAGTCGCTATTTTGCGTCCTTTGCAGTAAGATTAGAAGTTTACACAATTATTATTTATGTCAACAAAAAAAGTATTAATCACAGACAAAGTTCATTCTGTTTTGGTAGATGGGCTACAAAAGATGGGTTTTGAAGTGATCTATGACGAAAGTATTAAAAATGAAGAGTTAGCAAAGTGCATAGACCAACTGGAAGGTGTCATTATCAATAGCAAAATCAAGATGGATCGAACTATGATTGATCGAGCTACGAATCTGAAGTTCATTGGCCGACTAGGTTCAGGACTGGAGATTATAGATGTGCCTTATGCTAGCGCACAAAATATCCACGTTATTAATTCGCCTGAAGGCAATCGAAACGCAGTAGCTGAGCACAGTGTGGGTATGTTGTTGGCTTTGATGAACAATATCGTGCCTGCTGATAGAGACGTACGCAATATGGAGTGGCAACGAGAACTGCGCCGAGGAGTAGAGCTATCTGGCAAAACAGTCGGCATTATTGGGTTTGGGCATACAGGAAGTGCTTTTGCTTCTAAGTTGCTGAACTGGAATGTCGAGTTAATTACTTATGATAAGTACCTAGACCACCTTTCACCTATGTATAGTTATGTGAAAAAAGTAACTTTAGAAGATTTGCAGCTTGAAGCAGACATTATCTCCTTTAATCTACCACTGACTGAAGAAACCATTCACTTTTGTGACTCAAAATTTATATCTGGATGCAAAGAAGGAGTTATTTTACTCAATGCTTCTCGAGGACAAGTCATAGAGACCGAAGCATTAATTGATAACTTAGCCAATAAAAAAGTTGGCGGGGCTTGTTTGGATGTTTTTGAGAATGAAAAACCATCCACTTTTAGCTCAAAAGAGCAAAAAGAGTACCAAATGATTTATGATTTTGGTAACACAGTATTGACTCCCCACATTGCAGGATGGACAAAAGAGTCACTTTTTGAGATAGCTTCTGTACTTTTAGAAAAGATTTTAATTTTATACCAAGATGAGGTATAAAGTGATGATTATATAAATTTATGAACTCTATTGTAGTATTATAATATAAGTAATAAGAATTTAATACTGCATGATAGTCAAAAAATGACCGTGCAAAATGTAACATAGAATACATAATTTTAGATATTTGCGGCAAAAAGTTTTGTTAACGTTGTTAATTATCTTAACATTGCGGCAGATTTAGGTTTTCATTAACGGAATATTAAAAATTGAAGAATGAATAAATTTTTACTAGTTATTGGGTTCGTTATGCTGAGCTGTTTAGGCTTGGTCGCTCAAACGACTATAGAAGGTAAAGTAACTGACGGAAAAGATGGTGAAGCTATCTTTCTAGGAACAGTAGCTTTGTTTAGAGGTGGGGTTATGATTTCTGCTACAGAAACAGATCTTGATGGTAATTACTTTGTGTCTAGTGTCCAACCTGGAAATTATGATATTGAAGTATCTTACATCGGTTATGCGACGCAGAGACAAACCAATATCACTATCAAAGCGGGTCGTACTAATAAAGTTAACTTCAAACTCTCCGACGATGCAGTTTTGCTAGATTTAGGGATCGAGATTAAAGAGTACAAAGTGCCGTTGATAGAGATAGATAATACTACTCAAGGTACCATTGTTACTGCCGAGAAAATCCGTGCACTTCCTACCAAAAATATAAATGCGATTGCTGCAACATCTGCTGGTATATCGTCTAGAGATGGTGGTGAGATATCTATAAGAGGATCTAGGGCAAACGAAACAGTTTACTTCCTGGATGGTGTCCGCGTGAGTGGTAACATGATACCACAGTCAGAGATTGAGCAACTACAAGTAGTCATCGGTGGTATAGATGCTAGATATGGTGATGTGACTGGTGGTATGATCTCATTGACCTCTAGAGGTCCATCCAATAACGTAACTGGAACGCTCGAGGTCGAAAGATCTTTTGACGGGTACGGTTATAACCTCCTGAGTGGTAATATAGCAGGTCCAATACTTAAAAATTCCAAAAATCAATCTATACTAGGTTATAGATTTTCAGGTCAATACAGAAACGTTGATGATGATAATCCTAGTGCGATAGGAGTAAGAAGAGCACCGGAATCACTTATAAGACAGCTGGAGGCAAATCCTGTTTATAATATAGGTTCTACTCAGTTTCCATCATTAGAGCAAATAAATACCTCTCAATTGGGCTCAGTCTTTAATGCTAGGCCAAATAATGGTACCAGAGATATAGATTTGACAGCCAGATTTGATATCAAAGCTTCTGACAACTTAGATATACAACTATCAGGAAACTACAATGATAGGAGAAATAGGTTTACTCCAGGTAGATCTAATGTGAGTGGTTCTGATGCTCAATGGGCATTATTGAATTGGGTCAATAACCCATATCAATATAGTAATACCTACAGAGGAAACCTCAGAGTTACTCATAAACTAGGTAAGCAAGGTTTCTCTCAAGATGGTGAAACATCAAGTGGTGGAATCAGAAACTTCTCCTATACCTTTATATTAGGATATCAAAAGGATCAAAGAAGAGTTGAGGACGTAAGACATGAGGACCGTTTGTTTGATTATGGATACTTCGGTACTACGGATAGAGTCTGGGAGCCACTTGTAGGATTTAATCCTGAAACTGGGATGGAAGAGCATCTAGGTTATGAAGAACAAATAGGTGAGTATGTGCTAAACAATAATATCAATCCAGTATTAGGTTCATACAATGCTATCAATGGGACAAACGTGAATGGTCTTTTGAACCAAAACATCAACTCTGCATGGAACACACTCTTTGCAAATGTAGGTCAGGTATATAATAGTTTTCAAAAAGAAGATAATGATTTGTACTCTATCAACTTACAAACAAGTTTTGACTTATTGCCAGGTGGATCTGAGAAAGGCCGACACAATATTCAGTTCGGATTTTTGTACGAGCAAGGTATCAATAGATCGTATAGTCTAGAGCCTTTTGAGCTATGGCAAGTAGCAGAGCTTCAAGCAAACGGTCATATAAGTGGACTAGATAGAACTAGGATTAAAAATTTCGTTTTAGGATCTTTTGGGGACTCTATACCTATCTATGAGTCTGCAGTAAATTTAAACAGTGAAGACAAGTTTTATAGATCGGTAAGAGAAATTGGTGGGAACAATATACAGAATTCGGATTATGTAAATATATGGAACCTTGATCCTGGTCAACTGAGATTAGATATGTTCTCTGCTTCAGAACTAATAAACCGTCCAGGATTATTGAATTATAGTGGTTTTGATTACTTGGGCAATAAAACTGGTTCGGATGTAAGATTTGAAGATTTCTTTACGAGTAGAGATGAGTCAGGCAGACGTTCGTTTATGGTAGCTCCTCAGCAGCCAATCTATGGTGCGGTATACTTACAAGATAAGTTTTCTTACAAAGATATCATCTTTAGATTAGGTCTAAGGATGGATTATTTTGATGCAAATACAAAAGTATTAAGAGATCCCTACGCACTATATGAAATCGAAAAAGCATCAGATTTCTTCAACAGAACAGGCGACAACAAACCAGAATCTGTAGGAGATGATTATAATGTATATGTAGAGTCAGAAGAAAGCGAAAAAGTAGTAGCATTTAGACAAGGTGACCAATGGTTCTTGCCTAACGGTACTGCGGTATCAGGTGGTAATGTGATCTATCAAGGTGGATTGGTATTTCCAGCTTATGTAGGCAAAACTCAAGGTAGAGTGCTGAATATCCAAGACGAAAACTTTGACCCTAATACTTCTTTTGTGGATTATACTCCACAAATCAACTTTATGCCTAGATTAGCTTTCTCATTCCCTATTTCGGAAGAGGCAGGATTCTTTGCGCACTATGACGTATTGTATCAAAGACCTGCATCTAACGCTTTTGCATCAGCACTTGATTATTATTTTTTCGAAGATGTAACTAGAATCAACCGAGGTGGAGCGCCATTGAATAACCCTAACCTTCAACCTCAAAAGACAGTTGACTATGAGGTAGGATTCCAACAGAAAGTTTCTGAAACGATGGCGATTAAAGCATCAGCATTTTATAAGGAAATATCTGGTCTAGTCCAGCGAAGAGCATTTGCTAACGTAGCGGCTCCGTTGAACACTTATCAGATGTTTGACAACCTAGATTTTAGTACAGTAAAAGGATTTTCATTTTCACTAGATAGAAGAAGAACAAATAACTTAGAGATCAATGCGACCTATACGCTTCAGTTTGCAGACGGATCGGGTAGTGATGCCAATTCTTCTACGGGAATCAACCTTAGAGGTCCTTTGAGAAACTTGATTCCACTATCTTTTGATGAGCGTCATCGTGTGACTGGTGTTATAGATTATAGATATGGTTCTGGTAAATCTTTTAATGGACCGAGGTTAAAAATCGGGAATGCTTATATATTCGAAAATTTTGGTATAAACTTGACTACGTTTTTAGTGTCAGGTCAACCATACACAGTCAATGCACTACCTAATCAATTCGGTGGAGCTGGTTTTGCGAGTTCAATCAATGGTGCTAGATTACCGTGGAACTTCACGGCAGACCTGAACATGCAGAAAAGATTGCCGATAACAATTAATAAAACAACAAATAAACAAATAGATCTTACAGTTTCACTAAGGGTACAGAACGTTTTTGACATTAGAAATGTAGTAGGTGTTTACAGATTTTCAGGTGACCCTGATAATGATGGATTCCTAGATTCTAGTTTTGGCCAAGACAGACAACAAGGGGTGATAGATACAGGAAGAGACATTGACAATTTCCTTGCAGCTTATTCATGGAGATTATTGAATCCTGGTAACTTTACCCTTCCTAGAAGATTATTTTTAGCACTTATTGTAGATTTTTAAACTTAAGAACTAATTTATTTAACCATTAAAGTTTTAACAATGAATTATAATAGAATTATTGCATTCATTTTGTTGGGTTTTAGCATTTTTACAAATGACTTATATGCTATAGCAGGACCTGAAAGCAAAGTAAAATTACCAGCTAGCGACCAAGTTAGTTGGAGGGCCGCATGTGTCCGACCTACTAGACAGTATGATATGCAAATCAACAACGTAAGGGCACGTGTGCTCACAGGTGGTGACGTTTGGAGTGAAGCAGCTTACATAGTCCCAAAACCAGCACCTGGGCAATTGCCTGTATCTGCTATCTATGCGGGTGGAGTATGGATAGGTGGTGTAGATAGAACAGGTGGTATTAAGTTATCAGCTGTTACATATAGAGGCGTTGGATTTGATTTTTTCTCAGGCCCGCTAGATCAGTCTGGAGCCTCTGAGTTAAAGCAATGCCAAGATTGGGATCGCTTCTTTACTGTCAAAGGTGATGATGTCAGAAAGGTATATGAGCTTGCTAGGGTATCAAAGGAAACTGGTGTTCCTATCGACTGCGATGAGATTCCTGAGGATGTTAGGTATTGGCCAGGTCAAGGTAACCCGTACTGGAGAGAAAAGTATAATTTTGCGCTACCTAACCAGACACTGGGTTCTTTTTGGGACGAGGATGGTGACGGAGTTTATGATCCATGTAATGGTGATTTTCCAACTATTGAAATCAGAGATTGTGAGCCATCTAATGTAGTTAATGCGGTAGAGTTGATACCTGATGAAATGGTTTATTGGATATATAATGACAATGGTGGACCTCAAACGGCTTCTGGACCAAGATCTATTCAGATGGAGGTACAGGTACAAGCATTTGCTTATGCCACCAATGACGAGATCAATGACATGACTTTTTATAGATATAAGTTGATCAATAAATCGAGCGAGGATTTGATAGATTGTTATTTCTCTATGTGGGTAGATCCAGATTTGGGATGTTATTCTGATGATTATATCGGTTGTGATGTAGATAGATCTATGGCTTATGTGTATAACGAAGATGCAGTAGACGGAAGTAATGGTTCAGCATGCGACGGTGGTGTAGTGACTTATGGGGACAATGTGCCGATCCTCGGTATAGATTACTTTAGAGGGCCTAGAGGACCAAAAGTGATAAGAAAAAATCCAGAAACTGGTGAGCGAATCCTAGATGCTAACGGAGGTCTAATACTAGACGAGCCGATACCCAATACTGGTGGTGGTGATACGCTAGTAGAGTTAGGTATGACATCATTTATATACTACGAAAATCCTGGTGTAGGTACATATCCACCTCCAACTACTGATCCACAGAGAGGTAGAGAAGATGCTTTTTATAATTATATCAGAGGATTGTGGGCAGATGGTACGCCATTGACTCGTGGAGGTTCAGGTTATAACCCAGGAAGTACAGATACCGTGAGATATGCTGTTCCTGATGTTCCTAATTTAATTGGTGATGATGTCTGGTCTATGTGCAGTCCTAGGTTTCCGTTTGGTGACAGAAGAACACTACAAGCCACTGGTCCGCTGTTATTAGTACCAGGTGCTACCAATGAGTTAATAGTGGGGGTTGTTTTTGTACCAGATATGGATTATCCATGCCCTGATATCAAAAGATTGCAGAATGCAGATGATATAGCACAAGCACTATTTGACAACTGTTTTGATATAACAGATGGTCCAGACGCTCCAGATTTAACTGCGGTGGAATTAGACAGAGAATTGATATTGATGCTGAGCAATGAGCCAAGTTCAAATAACTTCGGTGAAGTTTATAGAGAATTAGACTTACAAGCTCCTCCAGGGAATAATGCATTCTATTTATTTGAAGGTTATAAGATCTATCAACTTGTTAATGCAAGTGTGACGGGTCAGGAACTTAGTGATATTACTAAAGCAAGAGAAATTTTTCAAGTAGATCTTAAAAACAATATCAAAACGATATACAATTGGACTGGTACACCCAATCCTTTGAACCCTTCAAACACAGACTTCACAATATGGACACCTACTAGAGAGGTTTCAGGCGCGGATGCGGGAATTAGAACATCGTTCAGAGTTATACGAGATCAGTTTGCAAGAGAAGACAGAAGACTGGTCAACCACAAACAATACCACTTCCTAACAATAGCGTATGCACACAATGACTGGCAGACTTTTAACTCTCAGTCTGGTGTAGGACAGAAAAGAGCTTACCTAGCAGGAAGGGGAAATATAGGTGGTGTCGATAATAGGGCATATACGCTTGTACCGCGACCTATCGTATATGAAGAACTGAATAGTGCTTATGGTGAAGGACCTTTAGTGACGAGAATCTCTGGTGAGGGCAATCCTAATATCTTTCTTGATATGGATTCAACGATGTATAACAAAATCCTTCAACCAGGTTTTGACGGTAAGATAGTTTATAAAAGCGGTTTTGGACCTATAGATGCAAAAGTGGTAGATCCAATACGTGTTAAGGATGGTAAGTTTAGACTAGAAGTGACAGGAGCCTTTAACTCAGGAAGAGGGACATGTGCATACGGACCAGGTGCAACTTGGACACTTTTTGATCAAGATAACGTAGCTTTATTGCAGGATAGGCCGTTGTCATTTATTAGAGAATTTATAATTAATAAATTTGGTATCTCACTTACTGTTAACAATCAGGATGAACCAGGCAATGGAGTATCTAACAATGGTGCAATCGGTGCTAGATTGGATTATAAGAATCCAAATGGTCAGCTTTGGTACAATGCAATCAAAGATGGAGGTATCTATAATCCTAGTGAGCCAGGTGTGTTTTCTTTAGACTTTGTAAGAAATGGGTTTTTACAAGATCCTGATGCTTTATTATCTAAGATGGGAGACGGATTTTTTGTACCATTCTTATCTACTAAGTTTGAAATAGATATTAATGTTCCGTTTTATTTAAGTCCTGCAGCAAGAGACTTCCAAGCTTTCATGAACAACACTAATTATTCTTCTATTAGATATAGAGATCTTAATAATGTGGATATCGTATTTACAAGTGATAAGAGCAAGTGGAGCAAGTGCATGGTAGTAGAGACAGGTACTTCTGATTACACCAATAATGGATTTGCAACCATCGGTAATGCTAGAAACTTTGAGTTAAGACAAAGTCCATCTGTTGGCCTTGATGGTCAATCATTAAATGATGGCACTGTAGGATTTGGGTATTTTCCTGGCTACGCAGTAGATGTTGAGACAGGAAAGAGGTTAAATATATTCTTTGGTGAAAACAGTGTTTACTCTGGAGAGAATGCAGCATTTTTAGATGGCAATAACCCTATCGGTGGTGACATGATCTTTAATCCTTCCTCTCAAACAGTTATAGAAGATCAAGTTTTTAGAGATCCTAGAACTGGACAAATACTAGGTATTAGAGGTCCGTTAGCCTTAGTAGCCGGTGGTCAGCACTATATCTATGTGACGCGACAGGCTTATGATGAGTGTAAACTCTTATCGGCAAGACTAGTAAAGGGGGCAGTTACAGCCAATAAAGCAAGAGTAGGTGGTGCTATTACTTGGACATCGTTTCCTATGGAAGTGGCTAGTGCACCATTTACAACCATAGACAAAGGGTTGATACCAAATGATCTTACGGTTAAACTAAGGGTTAATAATCCTTATGGTCCTTCTAGAGTTTACAATACGGACAAAGATAGAGATTGTGAGTCAAGAGGTGACAAACCAGTATATGAATTTGAGTTTAGAGGCAAAGAGTCTAAGCAATTAACTACTAGCGATGAGTATGTAGGAGCGTTGGCAAATGTTAATGTTGTACCTAACCCTTATTATGCCTATAGTGCTTATGAGACTTCTCAGTTTACAAGTGTGATTAAAATCACCAACTTGCCTGCTAGAGCAACGGTGTCTATATATACACTAGATGGTACATTTGTAAGACAGTATCAGAGAGATGAGACAGGTAGAAGACTAGGTACACCTAATGCACCGATTACTACAGGTCAAGTATTTCCAGACTTAGATTGGGATATGAGAAATTTCCGCGAAGTACCTGTTGCGAGTGGAGTATATCTAATTCACATCTCAGCTCCTGACTATGGTGAAGAGAGAACCTTGAAGTGGTTTGGAATAGGAAGGAAGTTTGATCCAAGTGGTCTATAGAACGAATTTGGAGAGTATAGTTTAAGTAGTAACCTATACTCTCCAACTTCAATTTTGAAAATATATTAAAATAATTTAATCTTAGCGAAAAAGTATCATTTTTAGTAGCTTTATTTTGTAATAATAATTACCTTGTGCTTGCTCTTAAAATTCTTCGCTAGTAATCGATTTAAAAGTTATTCAGATGAAACAAAAGTTTTACATAATTGTGTTTTTAGCTTTAGTAGGTAACATGGCAGTGTATGCTGGTAACCCTGATAGACAGGGTCAAGCAGGTGCGAGTGAATTATTACTTAATCCTTGGGCCCGTAGTGGAGGATTGCATCAGATGAGTACGTCTTTTGTCACAGGAGTTGAGGCTATGCGTATAAATATAGCTGGACTCAGTCGTATAAAAAATGGGGAGTTAGCAATCTCAAATAATAGACTCTATGAGGGTACAGGTATCAATTATAATGGTGGTGGTATAGCTTTTAAACTTGGTGCTTCAGGTGCCTTGGGTATAGAGTTGGCTTCACTTAATTTTGGGGATATTCCTATTACGTTGGTCAATCAACCTGCGGGTACAGGAGGGGTGTTTTCTCCTAACTTTTTTCAGTTGGCGGTAGGATATTCTTTTACTTATGCAAATAAAATATCTGTTGGTATGCTATTTAGAGGTATCTCAGAGAGCATACAAGCAGTAAGTGCATTTGGGTTTAGTATAGATGCGGGTGTACAATATGTATCTGGACCAAAGGATAACTTTAAGCTTGGTATATCACTGAGAAACGTAGGATCACCTATGCAGTTTGGTGGGGAAGGTTTAACTACTAGAAGGCCAAATCCTGATCCTGCTGGTGGCGTAGAGTATCAACTGGCTTATGATGCTCAGGCTGCAAGTTTTGAATTGCCTTCTATGCTCAACATAGGTTTGTCTTATGATGTATATTTATCTGAAGAAAATTTTGTAAGAGGTGTGACTAACTTTACATCTAATGCGTTTTCTACAGATCAAATTGGTGCTGGATTAGAGTTTTCATACCGCAATCAGTTTATATTGAGAGGTGGGTACAAATATGACTTGAATGCAGCTGATGCCAACCCTAATGTTTTCACTGGGTTTGCAGGTGGTGCTACAATTAATGTTCCATTTTCAGAGTCTGGTGCACAAGAGTTGGGTATTGATTATGCCTACAGAACCACTAATCCATTCAGAGGCTCACATACTATAACGCTAAGATTCGGTTTCTAGGAACTTTATATTACATATATAAGTTATATTATTTAACTATACTTAAGGCAAACGTTTTCATCTCGAAGGGATGGAAACGTTTGTCTTTTTAGTATTTTTTTATAACCAATTTTTTTCTTGGTGTTAGTAAGCTTAATTATTATAAACAACTAAATCTTTTAAAATGAGTACTATTTCCTATCTTACACAAGAAGGCTATGAAAGACTAAAACATGAGCTGGAGGAGATGAAAACTAAAGGCAGAGACGAAATGTCTAAGGCAATAGCTGAGGCTAGGGATAAGGGTGATTTGTCAGAAAATGCAGAGTATGATGCTGCAAAAAATGCCCAAGGTATGCTAGAGATGAAGATCAATGAGATGGAAAAAGTCTTTGCGAATGCTAGAATAATTGATGAAAGTACGCTAGATATTTCTAAGGTTACAGTGATGTGCAATGTTACTATTGAGAACCTTACCAACAAGGCTACCATGACTTATAAACTGGTATCAGAAGCAGAAGCTAATCTAAAAGAGAAAAAGATATCTGTAAATTCTCCATTAGGACACGCCCTTCTAGGAAAAGCTATAGGAGATGTTACTGAGTTTACCACCCCAGCTGGATTATCTAGGTTTAAAATTGTAAATATTTCTCTGTAATGGCAACCATTTTTAGTAAAATTATATCAAGAGAAGTACCTGCCCATATTGTTGCTGAAGACGACAAGCATATAGCTTTTATGGATGTAAATCCATTGGTAGTCGGTCATGTTTTAGTAGTACCAAAAATTGAAGTGGATTATATTTTTGATCTGGATGACCTAGCGCTGTGTGATCTAATGGTATTTGCTAAGGGTGTGTCCATTGCACTGAGAGATTCTGTGGATTGTATCAGAATCGGATTGACAGTCATAGGGCTAGAGGTACCACATACGCATATTCACTTGATACCGATGAGTCATGTAAAAGATATGAATTTTGCTAAAAGTAAGCTGACTTTATCTAATGAAGAACTTAAAGCGACTGCCGAACTAATCAGAAAAAACTATCTACGATAATTATTTAATTATTTTACAGCTGCCATAGCTGCTCCTATTATACCTGCTTCGTTGAGCAATGATGCGGTTTCTAATCTAGTAGGTACAGTGAGGTATTGTTTATAAAGGTCAAAGTGCTTAGATACGCCTCCGCCTATCAATATTAGGTCGGGGTTAAGGATCAGGTTTATATGATTAAGATATACATCTAGTTCCTTAGCCCATTTTTTCCAGCTTAGTGATTTAAGCTCTCGAGCACTATTTGAAGCGTACTTTTCAAAAACAGATTTCTTATATTTGAGATGTCCTAGTTCAGTGTTAGACAAAAGCTTGCCGTCAAAAAATAACGCTGAACCTATACCTGTACCAAGAGTTAGGAAAATTACAAGGCCTTTTTCGTCTTTGCCTTTTCCGTAAGTTTTTTCTGCTAAACCTGCTGCGTCTGCATCGTTTACGACTTTTACATTACACTTGAGTGCTTTGGAATAATTGTCGTCAATAGGATAATTAATAAATGCTTGGTCTATATTGCTGGCTGTTAGTGCCACACCTTCTTTGATGACAGATGGAAATCCTATTCCTATATTTTTTGCTTCCCAATCATAGTGTGTTACTATATCTTGGAGGCAACTAAGGATAGCTTCTGGAGTAGCGGGGATCGGAGTTTTAATTTTATATTTTTCAAAGACAAAAGTGCCTGTTTCTATATCAACTACATTGGCTTTGATACCTGTACCTCCTACATCTATACCTAGAACTTGCATTAATATTGGATTTTATAAAGAAAGTATAAGAACAGATCAGGTATTATGTACCTAATCATGTTCTTATCACTTCTATAGATTATATTATTTGATTACTTTTAGGCTTATGATTTTTACATCTGACGTGGGTCTATCGGCAGCATCAGTCTGAGATGCAGCTATAGCGTCGATGATGTCTAAGCCTTTGACTACTCTTCCAAAAACGGTATAATCCTTGTCAAGAAAAGGTGTACCTCCGATTGTGCTATATGCTTCTAAGGCTGAAGGCGAATACTTGATACCTTTTTGCATCTCCATAGATTCTAGTTGATTAGCTGGTACAGGTTTTCCTTGAACAATGTAGAACTGAGAACCAGAAGATGCTTTTTTAGGGTTTGATTGGTCACCTTGCCTAGCAGCTGATAGTGCACCTTTGATGTGCACGAGACTATCTACAAACTCAGCTGGAACAGTGTATCCTGGTCCACCTACGCCTAGTCTTTTGCCTGCTGGTGCATCTTTAGAATCTGGATCTCCTGCCTGGACCATAAAACCTTTGATAACTCTATGAAATAAAGTACCCTCATAAAATCCTTCCTCAGCTAGTTTTAGAAAATTATCTCTATGAAGTGGGGTTTCGTCATATAATTGAATGGTCATTACTCCTAGCGAAGTTTGTAATTCTACTAAGCAGTGATGAGGTGGATCTAAAATAATTTCTTGATTTGACATACTTGATTTTTTATCTTTGATTGCTTTTAATGTTACTTGATATTTTCCTGAAAGGATATATTTGTGGATTGGATTTTCATCTTCGGAAGTTTTTCCGTCACCAAAATCCCAGAGGTACTGAGTAGCTTTGGTTGAAGTGTTAGTAAACTTAACTGTAGCCGGAGCATGGTTTATACTTTTCTCTATCGTAAACATAGATTTTGGAGATGCGCAAGCTACAAGAAATGAGAGGCCTAGAAAGGCTAAAATATTTTTCATAAAATTTGATTATTTTTTTTTATTATTGATATTTGTCCTTATGGAAACACACTATTTTATTTTCATAACTATGTCTGTAGTAGGTCTATCTCTGCTATCGGTAGGAGTACCTGCTATTTTATCAAGTACATCTAGACCCTTGACTACCTCACCAAAGACAGTGTACTCGCCATCTAGATTTGGGTAGCCACCAATTTTTTTGTATTTATCTCTTTGTGCTTGCGAATACTTTATATTGTTAGTGCGCTCTACAGCATCGAGATCACTATCTGTGACTGGCCCACCCTGGACGATAAAAAACTGACTACCTGAGGACGCTTTTTCTGGGTTGATACTATTTCCCATTCTAGCACCTGAAAGCATACCTTTAAAATGAGGAACACCTATTTCTGCGGGTATGGTATAATCTGGCCCACCTCCGCCTAGTGCTTTATCTATTGTTGCGTTCTTGGACTCTGGATCACCTCCTTGGATCATAAAACCATTGATAACCCTGTGAAACAAAAGTCCATCATAGAAGCCCTCGTTGACAAGTTTGGTGAAATTTTCTTTATGTTTCGGCGTAGAGTCGAGTAGTAGTACCTCCATATCACCTAGATTGGTAGAAATGATTTTATGATCATGATTTTTGCATGACCAAAGTGAAAGTAAGGCGATAAGTGTTATTATTATTTTTTGCATTTCATTTTATTTAGTTCATGGAGAACGGTGTGATTTCGTTGTAAGACTTAAAGTAATGTATAATTTTTTCTACTAAGAAGACTTCTTGCTCTGATACACCTAGTAGAGAAAAAGGTTTTTTTTCTTTCCAGTGTGGCCACCCATCTTGATCTCTCCCTTCGAATTCAAAATATCCATCGGGTTCTAACAATGTACACACCGCAATGTGCATGAGGTCTTGCTTTTCTTCCTTAGAGAATTTTTCTTTAGGAATCCTGCCTAACTCTTGGACACCCACTAGAAATAGAATGGTCTGAAAGTCTGGTAATGTTTCTTTATTCATTGCCTTCTTTACGAGATGCTTAACTCGTAACCACTCAAAGTCTTTTTCCCAAACTTCCATGATAATGTTTTATTATTTTTAGTGTGCAAAATTAGCAAATAATTCTATATTTATGACTTTTGAGGTGCGTATCGTGGCATATTTTTCCAAATTTAAATAAAAAGCACTCAAAAGAGCATAAATAATTAGGGTATTCCACTAGTATCTCGTTATAGGGTAATCACTGATATGACAAATATATTCAAATATAAAATAAAGATATGGAATTATTATTAAAATCCTTTTCTCTTCAAGAGAATAATAAAGAGACATTTGGAACCGAAGATTGCCTTTTAGAATATATAAATATTGACAGACAGGTTATAGATAATTTTTTGAGCAAGCTGAATTTATTAGAAACTCAAAAAGTAGATATAGTAAGCAGTTGGGAAATTTTAGAAGGTAAACTCAAAGAATAAAACAGGCTGAGTAATGACTTTAAGGTTTATTGTTGTACTTAGAATGGGGTGACAAAATGTATTTTAGTGGTTTGGGTTAATTTACTTAATACCTTTATAATCACCAGTCCACCACTAGAAAGCGTATGATCTATTGGCACAAGTAGATCTTTGCCTAGTAAGCGAGAAGATATATGCTGACCGTTAAGTTGATAAAAATGAATAGAAGCATTTTTGTCATTAATATTATCGATACAAATATCACTACCTTTCTGTGTTATCAAAATGGTTTGATAGGGGTTGAGATCATTTACTTTTGAAGCTTTTTTTTCAAAAAGAAATTTATAGGCATTTGGGAACTCACGTTTCCAATACCATTCACTGTGATTGGCATCTGCATGAGACTTGGATACTAAATTTTCTGTGGGTACTCCATATTTCAAAAGTGCATTTACTATTTTTTGCATATCTCCTATTTGATTGCCTCCTTCTTTTGCGCCAGCTATAAGGTAGTGTAGCTGATCTGCTGAGATAGTTACAGTGCTGGGTTGTATAAAAGACTGACCAGAGAACCAAAAAGATGACGAAAAAGCTCCGACTTTACCGAAGATCTGCGGATATTTGAGTCCCGCGTACATAGATATGAGGCCACCCATAGAGCTACCCATAATACCTGTATGGTCGGGACCAGAGAGTGTCCTATACTTTGCATTGATAGCGGGCATGAGAGTTTTTGTGATGAAGTCGATGTATAGATCTCCTTGACCACCACCATACTGTGGATTGACCCAAGGAGAATATTCGTCTAGTCTAGATCCACCACCATTATCTATACCAACTATGATACTGCCTTTGTGTCCAGCTTTGCAGAGGCTGTCTAGTGCTTCATCTACTCCCCATTCACCCGAAAAACTAGTACGATTGTCAAACAGATTTTGGCCATCGTGCATATATAAAACTTGGAAAGAATCATTAGAGGTGCTATAATTAGGTGGGGTATATACCCAGATTCTTCGTTTCTTATTGAGCTGTGGTATATAAAAGGTATCGCTTAGTACTGTGACATTAGGGGATGCAGTGGATGGCTGATTGGTTTTGCCTTCCCAACCTAGGATTGATAAAGAAATACCAATAGTTCCGCCAGTGTAGTTGTATGATCTATCGTTGACAAAACCTCCACTAGAAGTACCTTCGACAGAACTCCAGCTACCTTGTGTAAACTTAAATTTTATAATTCCGATAGGTGGGGTGAAGGTAATCTGATAAGTATTATTTGGGTTTTTGGTCAGCAAGTATTGGTTATCACTTGGATTCCAATTATTAAAACTACCCACGATATAAATAGGTGCGTCTGAAGGAGTATTTATAGGAATAGAGGTCAGCGTGATAGTCAGTTGGCTGTAGCCCAAAAAGCTAAATATTGTAAAAAGGAGCACAAAAGTGCTTTTAACTGTGGTTAAATACATGCTAAGGTTTATTGATACTGAGGTAAAATGATATTAGATAACTGCACCATATTTTTCTACAAACTCTTTCATGTCTTTGACCATGTCTACAGAACCCATAGCTATAGAAGAAGTCTGATGTAAAGAATGTAAAGGTAGATCCATGATTCTCTCAAGTTTGCAGGACAGTGCCATACCACCCGCTTGTTCTATGAGGTAAGACATAGGATAGCATTCGTAGAGAAGTCTTAGTTTGCCTTTAGGGTACTTACGCGTGTTGGGATAGAGAAAAATTCCACCTTGGAACATGATTCTATGAATGTCTGAAACCATGCTACCTATATATCGGAGTCTATAGTTCATGTCAGAGCAATGATCTATATATCGTCTCATCTCTAGGTCAAACTTGAGGTAGTAGCCTTGGTTTACGGAGTAATAATTGCCGGATTTAGGCATTTTAATATTTCTGTGTGAGAGACAAAACTCTCCTATACTCGGATCAAGTGTAAAACCATTGACACCATCTCCGGTAGAGTAAACAAGTAGGGTAGATGTACCATACAGAACGTAGCCGGCAGCTACCATATCAATGCCTTTTTGCAAAAAATCTTCCATAGTACAAGGTCCATTAGAAGGACTTTTGCGCAAATAAATACCAAAGATTGTTCCTACGGAAACGTTGACATCAATATTAGAAGAGCCATCGAGTGGATCCATGACTACGATGTACTTTGCCTCTTTGCCATCTTTTTTTGGTATCTCTATGAAGTGTTGATTTTCTTCTGATGCAATCCCGCACACTTCTCCACTGTAGGAAAGCGTCTCTATAAATTTTTCATTGGCAAAAATATCTAGTTTCTGAACATCATCACCAGTGGAGTTGGTACTGCCTTCTACTCCTAGTATATTTACAAGTCCAGCTTTGTTGACCTCACGATTGACAATTTTTGCAGCGATGCCTAGGTCTCTCAATAGTCTTGTGAAACTTCCAGAGGTATTAGACTTTTCTTTTTCGGTTTGGATGATGAACTCATCTAAGGTTATTATTTTATTCATTTTATTATATTGATTATGTGACGTAAATTTAATACATAAGTCTTAATAGTATAGTGATTTCATTTAATTTTTTTAAATTGAGTCCAAAAACTTTCATTTTACATATAAATCGACCTTTTTTACATTCAATACAAAAAATGCCACAGTGTTAAATTATATAATGCAAAATGAATGAAAAACTTACCAAAAGGCATAAAAAGTAGGTATTTTAGACAAATTAATGGTATATTTTCATATTATTTGAAATTTTATAACTCAAAATTTTTTAAAATTAGAATTTAAATTTATCTTTATCAAATTATTTCACTTTTAAACCAAATTTATTATGAGGAACTTTTTAATAGCACTTTTGGCGCTGTTGTGGCTCATATTAGGTTGGCTTTATCACAGAGATTATAAAGAGTGTTGTGCAATACAAAATGTCACCATTCCAATAATTTCTGATCGAACAGGACCCATATTATTCAATTGGGGTAGTTCGGCACCGATATTAGGTGAGGGTTGGCCATCTATGCGTGACTCAATAGCCAGAACGGTAGGAGAAAACTCCAAGCTTGAAATCGTAGGGCATTACTGTCTCGACGGTGATCCTGCCGAAACTGAAGCTGTCGGAATGTCGAGAGCTCAAGAAACTCGAAAGCTTTTCAGTGAACTGGCCGAGGATAAGCTTATCTTTTTAAGCAATGGCGTATCATGTGATACAAGTTATAAAGGGCTGAAGTTTGAGTCTGTAGCCTTCAATACCAGAGTAGTGACGTCTTCAATCATCGAAACAGAAGACAAAACAGAAATTTACTTTCCTTTTAACTCTAGTAAAAAACTAGATAGTAAGGATGTAGAAACGTATCTGGACGATGTGGCAAAACGAGTGATTGCGTCTAGTGAAAAAGTAGTGCTAACTGGGCATACAGACAATGTAGGAAGTAATGCCTCTAATAGCACAATGGGACAAACCAGAGCAGATGTTATTAAGGCTTACTTAGTATCTAAAGGGGTAAGAACAGAATTGATTACTGCCACCTCCAAGGGAGAAGAAAGTCCTAAAAGTGACAATAACACCGAGGAAGGACGAGCCCAAAATAGGCGAACTGACCTACAAATCATTAAATAATATTATCATTTAAATAATAAAAAATAACACAATGAATACATTAATAATAGTAAGCTTAATCAGTTGTTGTACTTTTCCTTGGTGGCTAGCGTGGTTGCTACCATTTCTATTAGGTTTAGGGATCGGATATCTTTTATGGGCAAGATACAAAGATATGGTTGCAGAGCTAGAGGACAAAGTTTCTACACTTGAGTTAAGAGTCAAAGGCTTAGAAGCGGACTTAGATGCTTGCAAAAAGCAAAGAATGGAAGCTGAGGGCAACCTATCTATGCTAAAAGGTAGAATCAGAGAGATGGAGGCAGTACCTGCTCAGATAGTTTCAACCAATGTAGCAACGGCAACGCCCTTTGCAGCGGCGTTCGCAGATGCAGCTAAATCTATATCTCCAGAAGATAAATACTTTGCAGCTATAGGTAACGATAAACTCCAAATCATAGAGGGCATCGGCCCTAAAATGCAAGAAGTACTCAATGAAAATGGCATATTGACATTTAACCATTTAGGATCTAAAAGCTCGCAAGACCTGAGAGCTATTCTAGATAAGTATGGTGATAAGTACAGAATAATCGATCCTAATACTTGGCCTCAACAAGCTAATATGGCTGATAGAAGAAACTGGGCTGAGCTCATCACACTTCAGAAAGCACTTGACACAAGTAGAAGCGATACGGCGACGGATCACGAGACGGATTCTAAACTGGAGAATTTTTTGGTAAAAATAGGACTGATGCGCAAATGGAAACAAGATGACCTGAAAGCTGTAGAAGGTATAGGTCCCAAAATAAATGAACTCATGCACAAAGCTGGCATCAATACATGGGCGGCATTGTCCTCAACAACTGTAGAGGATATCCAATCGATGCTAGATGAAGGTGGATCTAATTTCTCACTAGCTGAGCCAGCCACTTGGCCAAAGCAAGCTGATATGGCTGCAAAAGGTCAATGGGATGAACTCCAATCTTATCAAGACGAGATAAATGCAGGTAGAGTTAAGTAAAAGCAACAGTCTTATAAAATAAAGTCCAATAAACTCCATCTTTTTCATTGACTGAATAAAAAATTTGTTTCTTTATTTTGAACTATTTTATAAATACGATAGGTATAATACCAGTTTAGAAATATAGATAATTACCAGCAAGTAGTCAAATTAAAAAAGGGTAAAAGTTGCTTTTAAAGTAACTTTTACCCTTTTTGATTACTATTGATA
>Ga0105045_10000037_pt1 | contig 62975 bp, 51 predicted proteins | sample MAT02_FD_78089 | JGI IMG/M metagenome (GOLD analysis project Ga0105045, IMG submission 78089) | Freshwater microbial communities from Lake Fryxell liftoff mats and glacier meltwater in Antarctica - MAT-02 (megahit assembly) | ecosystem: Environmental > Aquatic > Freshwater > Ice > Liftoff...
GATTACTCCTATCGTTGCTGAAGAGTGGGGACATTTCCGCAAAGTGCTCAAAGAACTCAAAAAACGCGGATATACTTTCGGTCGCAACCGTACAGATAACTATGTGGCGGAGCTTATGAAATTCCAACGTACAGGAGGTCAAGAGCAACCCAGATTGATAGATAAACTGCTCATCTCTGCCATGATAGAAGCTAGAAGCTGCGAGCGATTCAGGTTGCTATCTTTGCATGTAACTGACGATAAACTGAAAGGTTTTTATCACGAGTTTATGGTATCTGAGGCGGGACACTATCGTACTTTTTTAGACCTAGCGATTCACTACAGTAGTGAGGCAGAGGTCAAGGTAAGATGGGAAGAGATGCTAAATTTTGAAGCAGATATCATGATGCGTAGAGAACTCAGAGGCGATAGGATACACTGATGCGCATTAATATTTTTATAACTTAGCTACTTTATTTGGGTTGTCTTTGATAAAGGATGACCAACCAGAATGTTTTTTGGTGCTGCTAGGAGTACGACCATACGAGGATTGGTTGTAGAGGCACATCGCTGCACCTAGTGCATCGGTTGCATCTAGGTATTTGCTAGTGATTTTGATATTGAGAATGCTCTCGAGCATAGCTGCTACTTGCTCCTTAGACGCATTGCCGTTGCCTGTGATAGATTGCTTGATTTTTTTTGGAGCATACTCGTGGATCTCTAGTCCCATCGTCATTGCCGCAGCCATAGCTACTCCTTGTGCACGTCCGAGTTTTAACATTGATTGCACATTTTTGCCATAGAAAGGTGCTTCTATCGCTAGTTTTTCGGGTAGATAGGTCTCTATGACTTCTTGCAACTGTAGGAATATCTCTTTCAGCTTGATGTGGTGATCCTCAAAGTGTGCTAAGTGAAATACCCCAAAAGTCAAGACTTTGAGCTGAGAGCCATCTATCTCTAGTACAGCATATCCGAGGAGATTAGTACCTGGATCAACGCCCAAGATTTTGTATTTTGGTATTACTACTTTTGCCACGACAACTATATTATCCCTTATTGTTCCAGATCACCACTTCATCCATTGGTTTTCTGACGCTAACTGGCGCGGGTATATCATCTTTGGGGATACCTATGTAGAAGAAACCTAAACATTTGGTATCGCTATTAAACCCTACATATTCACCTGCATTGAGCGTAGGCTTAGAACTTCCCCAATAAGAGCCTAATCCTGCTGCTGTACAACTTAACCACATATTTTGTACTGCCATAGCTACACATGCCGTCTCCTCCCACTCAGGCAAGAATCCTTCTGGGGAATATTCTACACCTATCGCAATTATACAACTTGAGTTGAGGATATTTTGCTTGTTTTTTTGAAGTGCAATCTCTGAGAAATTTTCTGACGGTGTATTGGTGGTATAGTAATCAGCCATGTAATCTGCTAACCCAACTAAGGCACCGCCCTTAACTACGCTGAACCTCCATGGCTGGGATTTGCGATGGGTCGGAGCCCAAATAGCATTTTGAAGTATGTTTTCTACTATACTATCGGATATATCACCTCCTTTGTATAATGGTGGATTAATGGTTCTTCTTGATTGTATCAATGTAGAAAGTGCTTCTATTTGCATGTCTATTTTAGTTTGAGCCGCAAATATCCGAAATATATATGACTAAATGGAATTGTTTGTTTTTTCAATCGTTTATAACCCGTCATAAAACCTTTAATGATATATTCTTTGAGTGTTTGCTTAGCCCAAATACGAAAAACTATTGAATGTGTACTGTTAACTGCATAGCCTACAGAAATTATGGAGTCGAAGTTATAGAATTCTATTGGCTGAGTGACTTCTTAGTTACTTTCGATTTGAACTAGTGTAATTTTTGTATTGGTTGAATTTTTATCAATTCATATTTTTGTAAACATTTCATAAGTGCTAGATAGTAACAATACTAATCACCTTTTTTAATTGATTTACCTTTGATTTCATATAATATTTTTGATATCGACAGGTTAATCCGGCTACAAAGATAACCAAGCATAAAATATTAAACGCTAAACTTGAACTTCCGACCAGTACCCAAATCAAAATGGATAAACTAAATAATACACTAAAAATATTTGCCTTGACCTTAATAATTATATTTAAACTTACATGTTATCTTAGAATCCTGTAATTATAATTGTCGCTATCTGAAAGGATTGCTTTTGGTCATAACCACTATTTAGCATCAGTTTTATATGATGTTAATCATCTATTTTGGTTAATATATCTGAAATAATTTCCAGCAATAATAAAAATTATACCTAGGATTTGAATATAGAAATGGTAATCTGAAAAAAAGCTGATAAATGTTCCTATACCTAAGATAATCAAACCAATTAAAATTAATTTTTGAGATTTCATACTACAAAACTAAATAAAAACTCTAACTTCGCTATCGTAGATATCAATTTATAAATGTTTTACACCAGATTCATAAAACCTAGTGGATTATTGCCAGACGTAGTATCATAGAATGTGCCAATATTAGGAAACAGCAATGCTAGATCTGAAGCTGGTACACCAAACCACAGTGCCAACTCAGCAAAGTAAACATCGGTAGCTGTAGTAGGGATGAGTGATCCACCTCCTATCTCTAGTGGATTGCTATTACCGAGGCTCAAACTAGGATAGTCACCATACATTTTTTTGCCATTGACAGCGCCTCCCATTACAAAGGTGTTTGCTCCCCACGCATGGTCAGTACCATTACCATTAGAAGTTAAGGTTCTAGAAAACTCTGATAGTGAAAAAGTAGTCACACTATCTTGTAACCCTAACTGAATCATGGCTTGATTAAAAGAGTGCAATGCCCTATCTAGCTCTATCAATCGCTCACTATGGTCAGTTAATAACTCATCGTGCATATCAAATCCGCCAAACTCCACAAAAAATATCTGACGCTTCATGTCTATCTGATCTCTGCCTGCTATTAGATTGGCGATTTCATGAAAGTTTTTAGTAATTGGCCCAAATCTATCCATTAAGTAGGGCACAAAAGGAGTAGTCCAAGTGGGTGTGTTTGCTCTTATAGGTCTGAGGATTTCAGCACCATTGATTGCTTTTTTATTGGTTTCTGTATATGCTTTTTTAAATATATTTTGGTAGTCAGGATTCATCATTGCGTCAAAGGCTTGTCTTCTATATTCCATGATTTCCCAATCATCGTTGTAGCCATTGATTCCAATCTCACCTGCAAGTGGGTTAATACTAAACTCAACACTATTATTGCCAGATTGAAATACATTGCCACCTGAAGTGGATATGGACATAGATATATTTTGATTTTCGTTAGATGCTACGAGTAGATCTGCCATTTTGCCTCCCCAGCCTTGCGCTTGTCTAGCACTAGGAATCCCTGTTTGCCAATGGGTGACTTGATCTATGTGACTATAGAGTCCTATAGGTGTGGGTATGGTCCCAGCATAGAATTGTTGTTTAGTAATCGGTTGTACGAGTGTACCAATATTGGATATGAAAGCCAATTTTCCATCTTCAAACATCGATTGCATGTGGATCATCGATGGATGTACTCCATATTCTTTTCCATCAGATATAATTGGGTTGATAGCTCTTATTTGGTTTTGCGGTATTGCCTGATTGGTACGTGTATTAGCATATTCAGTATAGGCAGCTCCCGTTCTAGGCATCAGCATATTGAAGGCATCATTTCCTCCACCCAATAGTACGCATACGAGTGCTTTGTAATCGTTAGGATTATTATTTATACTAGAGTTAAATCCTACTGAGGCATTAATGCCTTTCAGATTAAAGAGCGTTGAGAGTAATGTACTAGAACCTACCGCTGCGCAACTAGCTTGACCAAAAAATTTTCTTCTTGAATCTTGAAATGGATTATCTTTCATGGACATTTTTTTTGTATTCTAAAAGTGAATTCAGTGATTAAATTATTTTACACAGTTATAATCTGGTGAGGTCATGATGAGATACATGGCATTTTGAACTCTATACCATCTCCAATCTGTATCCCAGTCCCAGTATATCTTATTGCATGATTCGCGTATGGCAGCTCTAGATTCATCAGTTAATTGTCCATGAGTCAGTATTTTGTCCATGTAGGTGATCAGCTCTTCACTATCTGTGGTGTATGGATACAACTGTTGAGAATCTAACCATGCACCATCTCTGTTGGTATCTGTTCCTTCCCAACTGCCCAAAAGGCCTCCCCATTCTGATCCAGACCAATACCAACCATGGGCTGTATTGATATAATTGATCGCCGTAGAAGTATTATGGATTTTAAATTCTGGTGCGACTAGTCCTGCATCTACAAAAGCACCGCTAGGTTGAAAATCTGGTACATAGAAGTTAAATACGCTCGGTGCAAACATCACATGCTGACCTGTCGCCTGATGGTAACTAAAACCATTGTTCCAGTATCTATTTCTGTGTGTAGCTATAGGAAAACTTCTAGCAATATGTGTATATTTGATGAAAGGTTCTCTGAGTTTGCCATTGGTCTCGCTTAGATATCCTGATGCAGTTCTTACTTCTTCGTCCATTAGAATGGCTTTAATTACTGCTTTCATATCTCCTCGTACTCCTGAGCCATTATTGATAAATTTGGCTGCTACTCGCCCTACATAAGCAGGCGTAGGATTAGAGGTAGTAAATCGTTGGATCAATCTATAGGCGACAAATGGTGGAGTATTGGAGTGATTAAATAAAAAATCTATCGCATTATCTACCTCTGCCATTGCAGTCGCATCCGAGTAGTTTTGGCTACCTGTGATCGTATGACCTAAAAAAGTCTTATTACCAGGCTGATGTTCAGCACCATACATTCTCATAGGTTGAGTTTTGTCGATACAATAGATATTCATACCGAACGCTAACCAACCATTACACAAAGTGTTGGCTGTACCTCCACCTAGTCCTGTCCATACTTTTGCTAACTCCTTGATGTCATTATTATCATAAGTAGGTATAGGATCACCATTGCCATCTAGGACTCTAGTGCCATCTTGGTTTAACTGATACAACCCGATGGTGAACAATTGCATGATCTCTCTGGCGTAATTTTCGTCGGGATGTATATTGTTGGCAGTATCTTCTTTTGGATTATTGAGATGACTAAGGTAGTAGCCCATCGAGACACTTTTAGATACTTTGCCTAGGAGGTCACGGTAGTTACCAAACGACTCTGTTAGCAATATATCGTAGTAAGTTGAGAGTGCTTCCCCCCAATCTCGTAGATCCGAATTAGTCGATACTACTAATAATTGGCTCAAGGCATTTGCAGTTCTATGTCTTAGGAGGTCATTATTGGTCATATTTCTCTGCCACCAAGCATAATTAAAGTGTAATGCCCAAGGACCGAAAGCTGTTGGATTAATTGTGAGGATTTCGTTCCATATTGTATTCATCAGTGGCAATATAGGCTGCACCGGTTTAGTGAACTGATCATCTATCCATGCTTCGTAATTGTTACCCGTACCTACAAAAGTTTCAATATCAGTTAGCTTAACGCCAAAGGTCGATTGGCCCAAAAATCTAGACGCATCATACGTTTTGGCGTCAAGCCCCGTTCCATCCATGATTTTGGCGGGTGATGTACCTACTTCGCTGCTACTGGTGGTGACGGTTATACCTTTATTGTGTCCGGCACCTATATAATCTTTGTAAGGCTGAGCTAGTATATTGAGTTGACAAAATACAATCGTACAGATGGTTATATATATTAATGATTTCATGATTTTAGTTTGTTTGAAGGTGCTTAATTGACTGAAATATAATCACTCTAAATATTATTTAATGATGACTAACTTGATCGTTTTGGATGCCCTTTGCTGTTCAGCTATGAGGAAATATACTCCAGAGGGTAAACCTTTTGCAGGAATAGTAAAACTAAGTTTTTGGTCATAACGGTCATAATATTTATCCCATACTAATACACCATCAGCATTGGTCATCTTGAACGTTATGGGTTCGTTTAGAAAGTTGGCGGCAGTGACTGTCGTTTCACTTTGGAATGGATTAGGACTAGCTTCAAATATGGCATCTTTCAGTGCATCATTGACAGCACTAACTGTAGCGCTTGTAGCTTTGATTTTGAGTTCGCTCAAGCCATAACAATCGCCTCCATGATTGCTCAAGGCTGTGATTAAAATATATCGAGCTATCAGACCATTAAAATCAGGTCCAGCGTCTCCTTGATAGAAAGTAGATCCAGGCGCCTTTGGCATATTGAACCTTCCCCATTCTAGCCATGTTATCCCATCTATTGAATAATCTATCATTACATTTTTTAATCCATCATCAGTTCTGCCCGGCAATTCGGTGATATCGTTAGTATTATACGTCTGCCTATTTGCTCTATATGGAACATTGAAATTCCAAAACTTAGAAGTACTCAACGCATAGGTATCTCCCATATCTATCCTGACCCAATGACTATTGCCTCGGGGAGCATTGGGGTTAGGTGTAGCGGTACACGACAACCATGATTCGCTTAGCAAAGTGGAGTGTCTGTCAGGATACGCTTGACTTACCGCAAAGGATGGAAAAATGATGATCGTAATGAGATATAAGAATGTAAAATGATGTTTCATATCTAAAAAGATTAGTTTTAAAACGGTTTGATATTTATGATTCGATTTTTTATAACTTACTTAAAAATAGCTCTAAAATACATTTCAGATGTGAAGATATTAATAATTAACGAATACCAAAGTGATTTCCCTACACTTTTAATTAAAAATCAATGAAAACCCTATATATTTACCTCTTGATTTTTGGTTTTAGCAGTATTATATCTTATTTTATGTATCGAAATATTATCCATATCGTATTTGCAGTATTATTTATATTTGGTGGTTTAGAAGCCATTAATCTAGTGAATGATTACAAAGTGATGAAGTCCCAAAAGGAGGATCTATCCGAAATCAATAAAATCAACTATGGGTTGTTTAATCTTGCGCTCTGGAAAAAGGAAGCAATGATCGTATTTGAAAATAGGATAGCGTCGTTTCAGATATCATCTGAAGCGTATAACGAAGTCCGAAAAGAACTGTTCAAATACCTTACCAAACTAAATAAAGATTATATAGACAGTGGTAAGATCTTCCAAAATATATTTGCCGATGCAGAAAAAAACGAAAAGGTAAATAAGTTTTTCTTGAAGCTAATAAAAGAAAATGTAGGTACACAAATACAGTTGCTCAATATACCTCAATATATCCCTGGTCTATCTATACAACTGGCAGATGAACTCAAAGCACAAGAACCTCGCCTCCAAGATGTGATGCGCAAAGAACTGGTTAAAATCTTAAAGGTAAACGAAAACGAAAACTTCACTGATCCTAGAGAGCGGATATATAAAAAGTATCTATTAAGAGACTTGGTAGAGACTAATGAGTTTTTAGAAAATGCGATTAATAAAGCTCAAATCAAAATCGATAAGCAACTAAAATGGGTTTTTGGGTTAATAGCTGCGCTCGTTATATTGAGTTTTATGGCTAAGTTTTGGATTGGGTTTAAAGGTACAATGCTATGGGTTACGTTATCATCTATAGCATTTCTGGTTATCGGCATTACGCTGCCCATGATCGATATAGAAGGCGTGCTCAATGCTTTTGATCTATCCCTGTTAGGCACCAATATTGGTTTTGATAGACAGTATTTATACTATCAAAGCAAGTCTATCTTAGATGTCACTACTACGCTGATCAGAGGCGGCACATGGGATTTAAAGTTAGTGGGTGGCATGGTATTTTGTTTCAGTGTAGTATTTCCTTTTGTAAAATTGATATTATCGATTCTATATCTTTATTCTGCCAAAGTTAGCAAAAGCAAATCGGCAAAAAATATGATCTTTTATCTCGGCAAATGGTCGATGGCAGATGTTTTTGTAGTGGCGTTGTTCATGGCTTACATTGGTTTTTATGGTATCATAAGCTCACAACTAAGCAGTATTGCTCGGAATCAAGGCGGCTTTGCGATAGAGACAATCAATAATTCTAAACTTGCACCTGGAGCATTGTTTTTTACTACTTATTGCTTGTTATCCATCATTATCGGTATCATGATCAATCGGCATGATGAGCGCAAAATGATATAAACTTTTTTACTTCACAAACTGCCCTGCACGCAATACACTGTTAGCTTTGATATCAAAATAATAAAAATTAATGTCAGCAATGTGGTAGTTTTTTCGTGTAAAAAATATGCTACCCTTAAACTTTGGTTTGTGTGCCCACAGTACTGCACCGGCTACTTTTGCATCCACAAAACTTGGGTAAACTACATTAAAATCCTCTAAAAGGCTGCCCATATTCTGTTCTTTGGGTGCATAAGTGTCGTCTGTCGTCCATGTAATCGGATTGGTCACTGATATATTTTCTAGACTTTCGTCAGGATGATTATCGTATTTGTACGTGCGCCATGACACAAAACATCCAGTTTCAACTGCTGATTGACATGGAGGGATACTTTTGAATCTATCTCTTTTGATGGGCATTCCTACGAGATAGGATGCTACTAATTGAGATTGAAGTGGTTGCCGATCTATAAGTTCAGCCATTAATCTTGTCAAGTGATTAGTGCCTTGGCTATGTGAAGCTAAGATGAATGGTCTTCCCTTATTATCGTATTTTAGATAATATAGAAAGGCATTTTTGCAGTCTTGGTATGCTAGCTCAAGCGCTTTTCTAGCAGAGATGGTATCATCAGTAAAGTATGCCTCTAGGTGCGCTTGTCTGTATCTGGGACTATATACATTGCCCGCTTCGTTAAACGCACTTGCTTGAAATAGTATCGTAGATTTGTCTATTTTATTATTAAGAACTAGATCATCTATAGCAGCATTCCACTGGTCTTCGCCTTTGTCCCCTATGTAAATGGTAGGATAAAGAAAAAAAACATCCACGGGCTTGATTATTCCTATCGCAATCGTATCTCCGTTTGGATTGAGGTCGCTAAGATCAAGTTTGCTCGGATGTGCAGCCCAATTTTCAAGGTGGCTATAGTTTATTTTATTATTAACCTCTGAGGCTTCAAAAGTAGTATTGGGTTTATATGTTTTGCAGCTTATCCCAAATACTATCAACGCATAAATCCAATTTTTTTTCATTTTTTTTATCATTATATCATGTCTTCGGGACGTACCCATTCGTCAAACTGTGCAGCGGTAACATAGTCAAGCTTAATGGCTGCTTCCTTAAGTGTACTGCCCTCTTTATGTGCTTTTTTAGCGATTTCTGCGGCTTTGTCATAACCGATTCTAGTATTTAGTGCAGTGACTAACATCAGTGAATTATCTAGATTGGTTTTGATTCTAGCCATATTTGCTTCTATGCCTATAGCACAATGTTCATCGAAGCTCATACAAGCATCTCCGATTAGATTAGCTGACATCAAGAAGTTATAGATCATCATTGGTTTGAATACATTTAACTCAAAATGTCCATTCATCCCTCCGATATTGATTGCTACATCGTTGCCCATCACCTGTGCCATAGCCATAGTAAGTGCCTCCGATTGGGTAGGATTGACCTTGCCTGGCATTATAGACGAGCCTGGTTCGTTTTCTGGGATCAAAATCTCACCTATACCACATCTAGGGCCTGAGGCTAGCATACGGATATCGTTGCCTATTTTCATCAGCGACACGGCTACAGTTTTGAGTGCGCCGTGTGATTCTACTATTGCGTCATGTGCCGCCAATCCTTCAAATTTATTCTCACCCGTCACAAATGGAAGACCTGAAATAGCGGCGATTTCGTGCGCAACTTGTACATCATATCCTTTGGGAGTATTGAGTCCTGTACCCACAGCTGTACCACCGAGTGCAATCTCAGATAAGTGGTCTAGCGTATTTTTGATGGCTTTGATACCATGATTCAGCTGTGATACATAACCACTGATTTCTTGTCCTAGCGTCAGCGGAGTAGCGTCCATGAAGTGAGTGCGACCGATTTTGACTACATCCATATATTTTTTTGCCTTATCGGCCAATGTGTCCCTTAGTTTTTCGATACCAGGAATGGTCACCCTGATCAATGTGTCGTATGCTGCAATGTGCATTGCTGTCGGAAAAGTATCGTTAGAAGACTGAGATTTATTGACATCATCATTAGGGTGCAAGGCTTTATGCTCATCTAGTAGGTTGCCTCCATTGAGTACATGTGCACGATTGGCGATCACTTCGTTGAGGTTCATATTAGATTGGGTACCAGATCCTGTCTGCCATACTACGAGCGGAAATTGATCATCTAGTTTTCCAGCTATGATTTCCTCACACACTTGGGCCACGAGATTCATTTTTTCGTCAGGAAGGACTCCCAGTTTATTATTAGCTCTAGCTGCCGCCATTTTTAGGACTGCAAAACCGTATATGATTTCTTTGGGCATTCTTTGACCACCAATCTTGAAGTTTTCGACTGATCTTTGCGTTTGCGCCCCCCAGTATGCATCTGCGGGAACGTCTATATAACCCATGCTATCTTTCTCTTTTCTGAATTGTGACATTTTTGTTTTTCTTAGATTTTAGAATAAAAAACTAACCAAATTTACTAATAATTGGTTGCAAAGTTTGTCAAGTAACTACTTTAGCAGTAGTTTTTTTTAGTAAGATTAGATTTTTGGGTTGACCCAATTGCAAAATTTTGTTTTATTAATAACTTCTAGGATTATAATTTCTATATCGTTTAGTTAAGACCACTTTACAAAATACTTCCTTTATAAGGATTACTGAATGGTGCATATCAAAATCATGATATGATACTACGATTTAATTAAAGAGCCACGAAGTTCGGCTAGTAGCTAAGATACTAGGACGGGTGAAAATCAACAAAATTTTCTTACGAAAACGATATTGAAATACTGTTGGTATTATGTGAAATATGAATAGATAATTGATATCAAAATCATACAAAACTTGAATTCATATAATTATTTACTACATACATAAAAACCTAATAATCAACAGATAGATAGATATTGAAAAATATTTTTATTATTTCCAAAAATAAATGAATAAAAAGATACTACATATCGAAATAATAATTTATCTTTGGCTTAGAATTTATTGAGTGGTATTATTTCTGTTAGATTATCCATGAGAAATAACCCTTTCTAACCTCAAGCTATCTCATTAGGTTCTATCAGTTTTTAGTATCCTTTTTTGTTGGTTATTGACTCACGTGAGTTCTGTGTGTAGCTATAGATGATCTTAATGGATGATTTGTAGCTAGGGATTGTGTGAGTGATGATGTGATGCATTGAAGTTAGGCGATGTTACGTTTGATTATAAAGGTAAAAGACATTCATCATTAGGCTCGAGACAAATAGTACATGATTACTGCAATTAACAAAGTTATTAAATATCTAAGTCAAGGCGAGTATAAGTTCGCCTTGACTTTTAATAATAAAACACAAAATATCATGAGATATTTATTTTACACTTTCAGTTTCTTATTTTTAACTTTCCAATTATCAAGTCAATCCTATAAAGTAGAAATAGTAGAAATACCTTACGATACTTTGACGGATTATACATCTTTAGGACTTGAAAAAGCCATGGAAACTCCGATTTACTTTGTTTTTGAACAAGAGTTTGAATTTGGCTTCGGCTTTCCTTATTTTGATACCATCTTACATTCATTTATTTTTGAGAACGAGTCCATTGGGTACATAGAAGGGTGCCTAGAGTATCCGATGTATTTATTTAGTAAACAATTTATGCTTTATGTTGAAAAAAAGCCCGTACCAAATTTAGATTCAGATTTCAGGTATAAGTACACGGAAATAGGTGGTAAAAAAGTATTTATTTTTGAGTTTAAAAAGGTGGTTTATCAAGGTGATGCGAACGAACCAAAATTTAATAGAAATCACTTTTCATTTCAGCATTGGTTTTGGGAAAACGGAGATCTGGAGATACGGTTTGGAGAGTCATTTATATTACCTGAATTATATATGCCAGGTATGGGGATAAAAGATCAAGTTAGTGGGAACTTCTTCCCTTTTGCACTTACTTTATCAAATTACGATTTGGATGAGAATATAAATATAAGTGGAAATCTCAATGATAACCCTACAATACATCTAACAGATACTTGGTCACAAGATTCTCCAGGCATTACATATATACCCGAGAAAAACACGGTTTGCAGATTTAAAAAATTACCTACCAAAACAAGAGATCAATCGTCTAGAATATCAATCCCTACTATTGCTTATGACCGAATAAGTATCCCCAAAGATATCTTGCTTAAAAACTACATTATCTATGATATAACTGGATATCAATTGCTTTATGGAACATCTAATGATATAAATATCCAATCCTTAAATAATGGTACTTATATTCTATTACTCACCGATCAAAGCGGAACTTCCTCTCATAAATTCATTAAAATCTAACAAATACATCACTTTATAAACTTAACAGCATCATGAAAAATTTAATATTTTGCTTCTTATTTATCACATTTCCTTTATTATTATCTAGCCAAAAAGGCTTTCAATTCGGCGTTGGTTTTAATCACAATATAGCACAAAACAATACTATAAAATACTTCAATGACAATGATCTTATAATCTCCAATCTCTATGGTGCCTCCTTAAATATAGACTATAGCTTCAATAGTAAATTTAGAATCAAATCAGGTATTGAATATAAGTCTCAAAACATATTATTTAGTTCTCTTCTTAGTTTCAATGCAGAATATATTATCATACCTATTATATTTAACTACAATTTTTTACATCTAGAGAGATCTGGACTAACACTAGGTATAGATGCAGGACTCTCTCTTGATAAAACGATTTTTCAGACTGCAAGTGCTAGACGAACATTAATTGAATCCGAAATCAAGCAAGAAACAATAACAACTCTAAGACTTGATACAGAAAACTTTCTTCCGATTAAGGTTTTAGATTTTCCTAATTCTGTAAGCGTTAGGTTTGGCATTAGTGCAATATATAATATTGGCAAACGCGGGCAACTCAATTTTTTTGTCCAAAGAATTTATTTTGGTCATGATGATAGTGTTCCTTATACAGTAGGTGAGCAAATAATAGTTGATGGTCAAGAAATTTCTAATAGATTTAATAGAGAATCCCTAAAAATCTCGACAGCAGGCTTGCAATTTGGACTTTATTATACTTTCGGTACATTGACTTTTAAGTAAAACAGGGATGTTCAAATATTGATTTTGTGTAAGATAATTAGCTTAATATGTCTAATTATTAACAATCAGCAAATTACAAAATTTGCATACACATCGGCGTAAGCGCGTCTTACGCCGAGCAGTAATTGAGTATTGAAAATGGATAATTGATAATGGATAATGGATAATGGATAATTGATAATGGATAATTGATATCAAAATCATACAAGACTTGAATTTATATAATTATTTACTACATACATAAAACCTAATAATCAAGAGACAGATAGATATTGAAAAATATTTTTATTATTTCCAAAAATAAATGAATAAAATGATACAACATATCGAAACAATATTTTATCTTTGTCTTAGAATTTATTGAGTGGTATTATTTAAACTTCACAAAATTAGTTAATTTATGAAAAATATAATCGTTTTTTATATGGCTATTATTTCACCTTTGTTAATGTTGGTTTTATTTAATTACACAGGCCAGATTTCTAGTACTTTTTTTGGAATTTCTATGTCAATTTATGCTTTTATTTATCATCCTGCGCTATCAACAACTAGGCTTATCGAGCTAGAGGTGATAAAGAAGGAAGACTTTTATAAGGGATTTAATCCATTTTGGATGAGAGAACATTTCAATATTTTGTTTTTTGGAGTATAATTTATTATTATATATTCAATTAATCATGAAAAAACTTTTGATCTCAGCGCTTTTCACCAGTTAGTTAATTTTGCAAAAGACCAGACAGATATACCTTATATTAATACTCAGTATCCTGAGTTTGACCAGAGGTAAAGCTCAGGATACTTATGTAAAAAGTTTTAATGTCAATCAAGGTCAATCTGACTTTTCTACAGTTTTGGAATTATCTGGGGACGAAATGTTTTTAGGTGTACATACACTGTGTGAAAAGAGTAAATGTTTATTAATATCAAAGTTGAGTACCGATGGGAATATAATATGGAATAAAGGGTTTAAAAGCTCTGACAGTGGTAACTATGATTTTATAAAGGTTATTAATGATACCATTTATGCAAGTGGTCACGAAGATTGGAACAGCAGGAGTAAGAGCGCAAATTATTACTTATTAGAAAAGCACGATGGGGATAGTCTGACACATGCTACCTATAACTATGATAGCATAGTTTTAGGTTCTGGGTTTGTCAATATGGGTTTGATAGTACATCAAGAGCAGGTGCTAATTTACGGTGAGTTTAGAGATACACTAGGGATAGTGGAAGGTCTAATCCAGTGGGCAAAAAAGGACGGGTCACCCATCAGAACCAAAACTTATCAGATACCTGTTAACATGGGCATTAATGCACTCCAAGACCTTCAGCCAGACGGCTATGGTAATCTGGTTTTTATAACAGTGCGTAGGGTTCCACCTGGGATAGATCATGCAACAATTAGAAAAATCGACCATGAAGGCAATGTCATAAAAGACATTGTGGTACCAAGTGATAGATTATTAGAACCTAGACCACAGATGGCGGTCAATGCTAAAAAACAATATATCTTTTCGCACAAAACTAGGAATGCAAATGAGGGGAAATTCTTGAATGTAGTCCAGTTGGTGTGTACAGATACCTTAGGAAACTTTATATGGGTGCACAACTATCCGACTACAATCAGTGCGATACCTCGAAATCCTACAAATACTGTTAGTATAAATCAAATCACACCTACTCGTGACGGTGGGGTGATCATTTGCGCTCATATCAAAACTAACAGAGATCAAAGAAGATTCTATAGGGATGCCTATATAGGAAAGTTTGATAGCATAGGTACGCTAGAGTGGGAGCGACGTATCAATATACTCAATGGCCTCGATACGCTGTATGACAACTGTGAACTGTATGATATCAAAGAGCGACCCGATGGCAAGGGATATGTTGCAGTAGGCGCCCATACCTGTAGCACACGTCCTACTGCCGTAAACATACTGCTAGTAAGTATAGGAAATGATGGATGTATAGAAGGCTTACCATGTGTAGATGATCATCTAGTAGTACCTACACTAGATGTCATAGATTTGGTAAGTGGGGTAAGCAAGGTCAACATCTACCCTAATCCCTTCACTGATATGATTACCATAACACTAGAGGCATCAGCCCACCTTCGTATCTCTGACCTCACTGGCAAGTCTATGGTTGATCAAGCAATGGAAGCAGGTACATCTACATTAACTACTTCATCGTGGCAGGCAGGCATGTATATAGTGACACTGCGCAGGTCTGATGGAAGTATCACATCCCATAAACTGATCAAATGAGATTGAACAGCAAACCGATATACCTTATATTAATACTCAGTATCCCTATTTAATAATTTATAATTTTTTCCTGAAAAACTTAAATTGTATTTACCATTGCACCTCATCGAATCTTCGATATGTTTATGAAATATAATTGAGGACGAACTGCAATCTCCTTGCTCAAATTACAAAATTTGCAGATGCGACAATGTAAGCGCAGCTTAGGCCGAGCGGTAATTGACTGAGTCGCTAGCATCGATAAAAACCAACAGAATTTAGGAACTAAACTACATGGATATTCTCTTATTATCAATACCTCCTTATGAACTACAACTAAGCATCGAGCATCCTACTTTTACCTTTGCCCAGTCCGGCCGTAACACAAAATATCGCTCCATGTCAGGCTGATCATCATAAGGTTTAGTCATCAATTGGTAAAGCTCATCGATAAGGGTATAGTCTCCTTGGTCAGCTGCATCTATAGCAAGCTGTGCCATGTAGTTGCGTAGTACATACTTAGGATTAACCTTTCTTTGTTGATCTTTTCGTGTAGCCGGGTCGGTGTTTTCCTCCTTGAGGTGATAACTATAATTCAGTAGCCATCTCTGCCAATCTGCTACGTATGGTTCAAAATCCGTCACATAACTCATGCTTGGAAGTTGTGTTAGAAAACTTTGGTTATCCTCAGTATTGAGTTCTATAAGGTTTCTATAAAAAATAGTCATGTCGATCTGAGATCGATACATAAGCTCTAACAGCTGCTCCACTAACAATCCATAAGCTAGATTCTCTTCATATAGACCTATTTTTTGATTATGCATTTGCTGCCTTTTGAATGCGATATCTAGCTGTGCTTTATCTATAATCGCAATGAGTGCTTTTTCGTCTTCGATCAGTGGATGAAGCGCAGATGCTAGTTGTAGCAAGTTCCACAATCCTATGTAAGCCTGCTGTCCATAAGCATATCTATGCTCTCGCATATCGGTGGTATTGGGCGTCCAGCCTGGATTATAATCTTCTAGCCATCCATAAGGTCCATAATCTATGGTGAGTCCTAGGATAGACATATTGTCAGTATTCATCACTCCATGTACGAAGCCTACCCGTTCCCAGGACACCATGAGGTCAATGGTACGGTAAGTAACGGTCTCAAAAAACTTAAGATATACTTCTTTTGATGGTTCGCCTAGCTCTGAAAAATGGTTTCTTATCGTAAAATCCGTGAGTAATTTTAGGTTTTCTATGTCTTGGCGGTAAGCAAACAATTGGAAATTTCCAAAACGAATGAAAGTCTCCGCCACTCTACATACAATCGCTCCGCTTTCGTAGGCTGGGTGGCCATCATACAACATATCACGCTCTACTTCATCGCCGGTGAGTACGAGAGATAGCGCACGCGTCGTTGGCACACCTAGGTTGTACATCGCCTCGCTACATAGGTACTCGCGGATGGACGAACGCAACACTGCCCGCCCGTCAGCACGCCTGGAGTAGGGTGTAGGTCCGGCGCCCTTGAGCTGTAGCATCCAGTGCTCGCCAGCGTGATCCACCTCAAAAAGATTGATCGCACGACCATCTCCCAGCTGTCCTGCCCAATGTCCAAACTGATGTCCGCCATACACCATAGCATAAGGTTTGGTGCCACTAAAAATCTTGTTTCCAGCTAAGATTTCTAGTAGCTCTTTGGATTCAATATTCGCTTGAGTTAGACCTAGTACCGCTGCGATAGGCGGGCTATAGTGTAATAGTTTTGGTTCGCGCACAGGTTTAGGCATGACATAGCTATACATCGCTCCTTCTACTTGTCTAGTATAATTCTCAGCGATGTGATCTGCCACTAACTGGTCTTGAAATATATTGTTGATATCTAATTTCATCATGAGCAATAAGTCTTTAGTTACTTACTTTACTACCTAACAAAAAAAAAGGGCAAATGATGAGAGAGACATTAATTTAATAACTTTCAGATATTTTTTAACGACGGAGGTAATACCAATCGGACAATATTTTATATGCTTTTGGTATAAATTAAAAGGGTTTTTTAATCAAAAAACATTAAAGAGTTAGACTAAAAAAAATATTTAGATTATGAAATCATAAAAAATGTAAGCCCAAGGCAACCATTCACCATTGAATGTCCGTTTAGTTACTTATCAAGACGGTAATGAATAATCAAAGAATAGAAGAATTAATAAAATTGTGTCGTCAAGACCAGCATAAAGCACAGAAAGAATTGTATGAGCATTTCTATGGACTTGTCATGTCCAAGACTAAGCTGTACTGTTCTACAATAGATGAAGCTAGAGAGTTAACTAATGATGTGTTTTACAAAGTATTTACAAAGCTGGAACAATACACAGATGGCACTAATTTTACAGGTTGGATATCGACCATCACCAAAAGAGCAATAATAGATAAGCATCGTAGTGAGATCAATAAAATCAAAACTGTAGAGGATAATGAGATATCCGAGTTTATAGCTCGCTCTGATCTCGATATTTTAAATGTATTAGAAGTAGAAGAAAAAATAGCATTGATACAAAAACTATCGCCTGGTTACAAAATAGTATTTAACCTCTATGTACTAGAACAAAATACCCATGATGAGATCTCAAAAATGCTAGGAATAACAGTAGGCACATCTAAGTCCAATCTCTCGAAAGCTCGAGATCAGTTGAAACAGCTTATTCAAAAATTTCATTACACCACTAATATTTAACTATAAAATGGCAAATAATTTAGATAAAGAATTTGACGATTTATTTTCCGATGGACTTCTCAACTCATCTCAAGATGACAAACCATCGAATAAAGAATGGGCTAATCTTAATAGGCGGTTAAAAAGCAACGATAAGCAAGTTTTTGCTTGGTGGTGGTTGTTGATTCCGCTATTATTGGGTTTTAATGGTTGGTTGGGTTTTGAGCTTTTTAATCTTAAAATAAGAGAAAATATTTCCATTCAGAACCCACTAGGCACTATCGGTAGTAATGACATCACATACCAGACACACATTATCTATGATACGATATATAGAACAGTGATAGTAAACAAATATATTCAACTTAATCAAACTCAAGTGCAATCAGATAAAATAGCACCCACTCAAAATATCACTAATAGAAATAACCTGTTTAAAACATTAGAAAATAAGAAGCCTGATCTTCCTTCTGTAGGACAAACAGAAATCGCATTCAATGATATTAGCGAAGAGTCAAATAATGAAAAAGTTGATAGCCCAGAAGTTGAAAAATTAGTGATAAAAGGTAAGAAGTTAATACTAATAGATAAAGAAACAGAAGTTTCTAATGAAATGACAGATAAGGTTATGGCAGTTGATACAACTGCAAAAAGTAATGTAATTGAAGCGAGATCCAAGGATAATAATACACTTGCCAAGGGTGCGACTGAAAATAAGGACTTAGAAAATAAAAGTGTGTTAAGTGAGATTTCCGAATACCTTAATACTAAAGTTTTGGATAATGAATCGGTTAATTATCGAATGGGTGTCGGCATTGGTTCTCAGTTTCCATTAGTAAAGTCATCTATCGAAATTAACTCATCCTATTCTGTCAATCTACAAGGGGAAATTTTATTCGGACGAAAATGGGCTATCGTACCAGAAGTTTTCTACGGTCAAAATGAATTTGATATATATAGTGCAAAGTATTTGACAGCTTTAAAATTGCCACAACCTATTTTGCCAGGAGGTGAATTTCAGTTTGACTCTGCAGAAGGGCTTCACAGAGAAATAATGCCTGCTATTTCATTAAGATTTAGATTTGCATCAGATCAGATGTGGTCGTGGTATGTGAGTAGTGGATGGGCAGTAAGATATATTTTACCTCGTGAGGTAGAATATGAATTTAACAAGGAAAAAGAAGATGATGTATTGTATTATATGGAATCCGTTAGGACACAAGTATTTAGTAGTTATTTGAAACTCAATCTTGGTGCTCAGTTAAATTTGAATTCAAGATTTTCTCTTTATTCTGAATTTAATACATTTATGGATATCGGTACCAATCCTCGCGGAATGAGCAACGCTTCTGGATTTTTTGGTATTAAGTACCTAATTCATTAATATAAAATATAAACAGAGGCAACCCTCATGGGCTATATCTCGTTTTATCAATTGTTAGACGTCGTACAAATAGGATCAAGGAGTAACCCGAAAATCCACTAACAGAGTAGGGATATCTTATTAATTTATTATTAAAATTTTTACAAAAATGAACAAGAATAGTTTAGTTTTAAAAATGTTTTTACTTTTATTTCCATTGTTTATGATTAGTTGCGAAAAGGAGTCTTTGATTACCGAAGATAAATTACCTGCTAAGATAAGTGAGTTCTTACAAACACACTTTGAAGGCAAAAAAGTACTGCAAGTCTTAAAAGACAAGGAATTGGTTTCTACTTCTCACGTAGTTTTGCTTGAAGGTAATGTTAGGTTAGATTTTGATGGTAAAGATGATATAGAGGAGATAGAGTCATCATCAAAGCTTCCAGATTCTGTCATTCCTATAAAATTGTTGGATTATGTACAAGCAAACTTGCCTTCCAGTTTTGTAATCGGCTGGGAAAAGGAAGATAAAAATCAAGAAATACAACTAAATACCGGCGAAAAGATTGAGTTTAATATGGATGGAGTATTCTTAAGGTTTGATTTCGACTAACGAATATTTATTATTCAGTTTACTTAGGGGCTGCTGAAAAAGTCAGAATGTCTTATAAGAGAAAGCAAACCGTTCAAAAAAAAAGCGATATATGAATGAAGAATCGGAAGTGCGTCGATCGCAAAACTTCCACGACTTAATGAGCTATATTCTGATTACGATCGAAAAAGCATAATACTGAACGACCTTATAAGGTCGAGTATGACAATACGAGATGAGAAGCAACTCGAAAGAGCTTCTAAGATGTTACGACGCGCAAGATTGCTAATAGGTAGATAAAACGGTGCGAAGCAATCGTCTTTTTTTGAACTAGACTTTTTTGGTTGTTTTTTTGGTAAATAAAAAAAGTAACTGCCGCCCGCTTATGGCAGTACCAGACTTAAGTGCATGGTTTAAAGCTTTTGAATACTAAAATCCATTAACTACAATAAGAATTAAAATAACATAAGTCTTTACTCTTAAGGATATTATCAATAAATCAGCAAACCCTATTTATATTTAAAGAGAGCCGCACATTAAATTGTGTGGCTCTTTTTATAATATAATTAAACATTAGCGATTAATACCAATTCTATTTATAAAGTAGTCCAACATAAGGGAACAAATTTTTTATCAGTCAATGAGAATAATATTTATATCACCTGTGCTATGGAATTATTTTTTGAAGAGGAATCAATGAAAAAGATAAAGTTTATTGGACTATCTGGTAGGTATAAATAATATTATCATTTAGAAATATCATAGGCATTATAACAGAGATAAATACCGTTCTGTACTCAACTAAAATGATATACTACCTAACAAAAAAAAAGGGCAAATGATGAAATTTACCCTTTTTTTATATGTCGTATATTTTGATTTGCTATATTAAACTATTCGTCGGCATTAAATACAGAGAAGTCAAATAATAACGAAAATCTAAGTGTGTTGTCTAGTGGATTGGGTATCGTAGAGGTAGGTACTAAGTAAGATAGATTGATACCAAATACATTGTATTTGACACCTGCACCTACTGTGAAGTATCTTCTATTTCCTTTGAGTGTACTCTCGTGATAATAGCCACCTCTAAACGAAAACTGATTGTCATACCAGTATTCTAATCCTAGTCCCCAAGAGATTTCTTGTAGCTCTTCAGCAAAACCTCCTTGCGCATCGGCAAATGAGCCCGACATCCCTGAGAACAATGGTTTCTCTCTGTAGTCTGCTATTCCATTGGTGTTTGCGTCATATTTAGGGTTAGGAACTATTTTTCCATCTATCAATATATCGCGTGATACAGGAGACGGGATCATCAGTTTATTGAAGTCCAAGCCTATAGACAAGGTATTATAATTGTCCAGATTTAATTTTATAGCTGATCCAAAGGCAAAGTTAGTAGGGACAAAGTCTCTCAAGTCCGATCCACTGATGTACTGGACTTTAGACCCGATATTGGTCATCGCTAGTCCATAAGAAACCTCGCTTTTGTAACCTCCGATGTTAGCTTTTTTGCGATAGTTAAGCCCTATATCCGCGGCAAATGATCTTGCGGTAATGATGTCTTGCCCTTGGATCGATAGGCCTGATGCAAGTCTAGAAAACATATATTTTCCCGAAAGGGAAGCTGAAAAATTATCACCTAACTTACGTGCGTATGCAAGCGTAAACTCACCTTCTCTAGGTGTACCTGTACCTAATGAGCCACCTTGATTATCTCTAAACTCTATATCGCCTAATGAAAAGTACCTGACACTACCTGCGATGGTTTGGTTTTCGTCTAGTTTGTAATAGCTAGAAAGATAAAGCAAAAAGATATCATCGATACCTAAGTTTCTAAGCCAAGGCGTATAACTTATACTTGCACCAGAAGTTTCTTTAGCAAACACTAGACTAGATGCATTGTAATGAATCGAATTGACGTCAGGAGTCATTGCCACTCCTACATCTCCCATAGCACCTCCTCTAGCATCAGGTGCAATCCTTAGGAAAGGCATTGCGCTTAAAACCGTATTATTGATACACTCCCCATCAGACCCTACCACGCACCCTTTGACGGGGTCGAAAACTTGAGCTTGTATAGAAGTAAGGTTTGTAAATATGAGTATGAACGTAAAACACGATATTATCGCTTTGAATTTAGTAAACATAGATTTATTTGTTGTTGCTATTTAATTTTGATGTTGTTGCTATTTTGCGCAAAGCACCGTTTCGGTTATATTAATAATTATTGTTTTAAAACTTAAATTTGGTATCTATTGCGAATGTGAAAATGATACCAAAGCATATAAAACGTGTAAAAGTACATATTATTATGGATGTGATTATAAATTATCACACTTTTTTATAGTATGATGAGTTTTTCAAAATCAGATTCACGTGTGAGGTTTAATTCTTTCGACCTAATCTTGACCTTGTATAGATACAATCCACGGCCTAATTTGCTGTCAAAGTCGTCTCTACCTGTCCACTTCACATCGTTAACTCTGAATCCTGTTGAATATTTATTTTCGACGATGGTTTTTACAAGTTTGCCTGTGACACTATAGATGCTGATGATGACTTCTAGATCGGTATTGGCTAGGTCGTGTTCAAAAGCAAAGTTGGTGATTGTGGTGAATGGGTTGGGATAGTTCAGGACATGTTTCAGTACATCATCACCTGAGTTTGCGACCAGAAACTCTGTTCTTCGTTCGGTACTATTTCCAGAGATATCCCATGCTTTTGCAACGATGCTATGTGTCCCTTTGGTCAATCCTTTAAGTGGAAATCTTACTTTGCCGTTAGAAAAGTTGTCCTTAGCAGCTTCATAAAAGTCATTGAGTATAAATACATTTTTACTATCATTGTCTAGTATGGCTGTGATATCTTGACCTATAGCGCTGCCTGTGACATTGATACCAAAATCATCCTCAAGATTGAGCAATAACGTCGGACTATCATTGGTCAAACCACCGAAGACAAAGCTTTCGTCATTCATAAATATATCCATCATCGGACCCACATTGTCTGTAATGTTGTTTTTAGAGACACCACCTATCAATAGTCCAGTATAGACTCCTGCTGCATCATCTCTCAGTTCGTCAGAGGCATAGTACGATATGCGGCTATTGCCTATGCTGTAATTGATGTTTTTTGGTATGAAAAATGAGAAGCTCCACTGTCCATTAGTTACCGTCGCCGCACCTTTAAATATGATGTTTCTATATACTTTAAAATTGATTTTGCTACCTCCATCGTTGGCTAGTGTCTGTTGGGTAGTTTTTTTATCATAGACTGTGGGATAGATTGTACCATTAAATCCAGAGCGTACATTTTTATCACTATCTGTAATCGTACCACTTATCGTTACTTTCTCAAAAGCAGAAAGTGTATCGCTAAAAGTATTTGCATCTTTACCATTGATAGAGGAGGTGCTCACTTCATACTTTGGAAATGCAATTTTTAAAGAAGGGTCACCCAACAAAGCAAACTTCCTAGAGTTGATTCTAAATCCTCCACTCAAGTACTTGTTTTTGCCATCAGTGAGGACTTTTCCTATAGAAGCATTTTGTCCATTTTCTTTTTTATATAGTTCCTCTAGTGCGGCATCGGTTAGGAGTTTGTTAGAGTTAGTATATACTGGACGAGTAGTACTGAATAGCGCTATGGCACCCCCTTTTGGATTGAGTATTGCGTACTCAGCTGGACTGGTTATCGCTGGATCATCATAACTAGCAAACGAGCAAGTCGCCGTAATCATGAGCGTCATCGCATCATAGTTAGTCCAGTTTTGAATGTCAGGCACAGTCAGTACTCGCTCTTGCGCCCAGCCTAGAGGACCTCCATGACCAAGATAGGTAAGTGTGAGCTGTCCTTTAAAGATATTTTCGTTAATCGCCTTTGTAGCGTCGGGATATCGGTTTTCGCCAAATGTTGAGACTTGTGGAAAGGCATCGAAATATACTTTTTGCTGATTGAGTACAGGGTATCTTCGCTCAGTGTTCTCAGCGATATCATCCATGTCATTTAGATGAAGGTTGCCATCTTCGTCATCTGCACTATATCCATTGCGAAGTCTCCAGTCACCGAGTGTATTTGCTGACGTTTCGTAATGTATGATTTTGTCGATCATGGCTGCTGCTTCATCAACTGTCCTCGCAGGTAACCTACCTATATATGTATCTAGTCCTCCTACTAGATCTACTCCCTCATTCTCGCCTAATAGGCCATAGAAGTCGTCTGACGGAAAACCTTCAACGGGATCTAGGGATTCATCAGTTTCATATACTGGTATGAAGTTTTCGTTTTTTATATCTTTGACGATAGCGCGGTAGTCATAAGAACCATCACCTAATAGCATCATGTACCTAAAGTTGGGATTCCTGCTGAGCAATAATTTTGCCATATCTCTGATCGCTCCTGGATCTAGTTTTCCACTACTGAACTCATTATACACCTGAGTGACATCTACTGCTCTGACGGCTATACCTGAGTGATTTGTGCGGTGAGCTACAAATTTTTCTGCTGCCGCTCTAAAGTTAGGGTGATATACTACTAGCATATCTTCTACCTCTATACTATGTATATTTTGATTCTTTATCTTTCCTAATGCGCTTGGCTCTATTGCGCTTGCTAATCCAAGATGTGCCACAAATTCATTGGGAATAGAACCACTATTAAATTTTATGCTATTGCTCTGTACAGCTAGAGATTGTGGTTGATATGGATTAGTCACGTCCCAGATGATTTGGTTTCTGTAGTTCTGAATATCAAAAGCCATCGAACCATTACCTATCGTTGCTTTATTTCTAAAGGTTAAAATCCCATTTTCGGGCAATACTAGTGTTTTCATTATACTCAGTTGTATGAAGTCTAACCAACCTTCTGATGAACCTCCTACGCTAGGATAGTTCAGCCTTACCGTCGGTGCATCATCATTGATCAGTATATTTTGGTTGATATTGACACGTCTAGCGTAGGTAGATATGCTGTTTTGGCCAAATGCACTTCCGATTACAGTATTTATGTTTCTGCTACCTATACTTAGTATCACAGCAGAATTGTTCGGTGCTCTACCCGCAAATACCATGCGTACCGCTATTGGTTCTGATTTGAGGTAGTTACTGAAGTCAAAATTAGTGCTGTAGTTCTTTTCTCTTTGGGTTTTGAATGGATCGCCATACCAATCCTTACCAGTGCCTTCAGTTCCAGGAAAAGCACCTAGTAGGTTGGTTTTATCTTCTTCGTATCTTTGGAGACTTTCATAACTGCTCAAGGTGATACTCGCAGGAGTGTCTATCAAAGGTGCTTGTGAGATACGTTTACCATTAGTAGCATCTATTTTTATAAAATAGTAATTATTGACATCATAGATATTTTTTTTGGTTACATATTCTTTACCTTTGTCATCGTATCTCCATATTTCTGCGCCCTCTGCATAAAAAAGAAAGTAATCTCCTGCATCCATTTTGCCATCACTTTCGCCTGACGCAAATAAACTCAATTCCTGCAAGTCATCATCGCGCTCTATAGCATTGGATTCAGTTACCATACCGCCTCTGTTTCCATAGATTTTTATTTTTCTAGGATCAACGGTGGATAAATTTATGCCTAGTTTATTTTCTAAAAATGTTTTATCTATCTTATATATACCTGTAGTGTTTACACTTATTTTGTATATATCACCACCGTTAAGCACTGAAGTGAAGGTTGCAGGTGGGTTTCTATTGCTAAAATTGGATCTGTTACCTATATTGTATTCTACTGTGAATGATATTAGGCGTTCTATTTTGCCATTTTCATTGATACGGATAGGATTTAGGAGCGTATTAAGTGTTGACTTTCCTCTTACTTCGGCTATGTCAAGGGTGAGTGTGTATGCCTTATTTTTTATTTTTGCGGCAAGCAATGGATCGACCTCTAGTACTTCTACGCCTGTGATGACTAGTTTTGAGTCTGATATCGTTCCTCTAGTGATATTTTGGGATGTATAATATAAAGGTGATTCGGGGACTTCGTCATTGTATATGCTTTGCGCAAAGCTAAACCCAGTTTTATTGCCTTGCTCCACAGCATCATTCCATGCGATGCGATGTTGGACTTGGACCTGAGCGAGGATACCACTATTACTCATAATGAGCACGATTAATGTTAAGAATCCTATAATTTTTATGATCCCTTGTTTTAAATAGGTATATGTTGTCATTGGTAACTGATTTTGGTTTGTAAAAGCGCTCTGTAAGTCATAATTTTTTTAAAAATATACTCTAAGCTAAAATAATTTTTGTAATCGAAAAGCAAATATCTATCTATAATAATAAGGTGAACAAATAAAAGAATAAAATATTTAGATTAATCAAAAAAATAAACGTTTAAGTATTCAAAAGGACATTCTAAATGCAATTATATTAAAAATTATTACGTTTAGATACATAACGGTTAGATTAAATTCTGTATTGTATCAAGATTGTTAATGGCCGATTTTTTAGATTTGTAGATAAATTTTTTGTTCTTTTAAATGCAAATATAACACTTTTGTACAATCGGTGTTTAAGCAAAAAGAATAAAATTTACTTTTATTGATAAAACAATCATATATTTGCAACCAAGATGATAAAACATATCTCACATATCACCCAAATTATAGGTTTTCTATGCTTGTTTTCGATACATGTCATGGGTCAAGATCCTGTTTTTAGTCAGTTTTACAATACCCATTTGCAGCTCAATCCTGCTATGGCTGGCAATACTGTGGGACCAAACTTTCAGCTCAATTATAGAAATCAATGGCCTGGTCTATCAAAGATTTATAACACCTACGCCCTTTCGTATGACCAAGCAATGGATAAGCTCAACAGTGGTATAGGCGGGATGATCCTTACGGATAATGCTGGCGATGGTACGCTAGTAACCACTACTATAAGAGGTATGTACAGCTACAAACTCAAGTTAGATAATGACTTGTATCTAAAAGGCGGCTTTGATGTAGGGTTTACAAATATGGGATTGGACTGGAATAAGTTACAGTTTGGAGATGCCATAGATCCTAGAAGCGGTGGATTATCTCCTGGCGGCTTACCACTGCCGAGTGCAGAGGTCAATCCTGGTAACAATACCAAAAATTATTTTACCGTCGGTTCAGGTTTAGTTTTATATAATCCAAAATACAGTATTGGCATAAGTTTAGCTAACCTTAACACACCTGATATTTCTTTTTTGAGCGATCGTAGCTCTCAGGATGTAGGTGGGACGGCGCTACCTGTGCGGATAACAATACATGCAGGCAATCAAATAACGTTAGATCCAGGCAATAAAAATCAAAGTGGAACGTTTATTGCTTTGAATACAATATATACGAGGCAAGGACCGTTTAATCAACTCAACTTAGGTGGTTACCTATCTTTTAGAGATGTTATCATGGGAGTTGGGTTCAGACATTCGTTCTTAAATGGTGATGCAATCATCCCGAGCATAGGTTTCAGAAAACATTTTTTGAAATTAACTTATAGTTTCGATTTGACCACATCTGAGCTAGGATTAGGCCAAGGAGGCAGCCACGAGATAGGTATCGGGATCAATTTTGATTATTTATATCCAAAAAAGCAAAATTATAACGATTGTTTTGCAATATTTAGATAGATAATTGTAGTTTTACGGCGCTAAAGAATTTTTTTTTAAAAAATAAGTTTTGATTATTTAAAAAAGCCCTACATTTGGGCGATAAATAGAAAATAAGAATATCAATCAATGAGAAATTTATTAAATTCATTTGCTATCATAGGGATAGCGATCATCATTTTGTCCTCTTGTGGCAAAAAAACTGAATCTTCATCTGCAACAGGTTGGAAGTATAACGATCCTGAATGGGGAGGTTTTGAGAAGAAAGATTATGAAGGCCAGATAGATGGTCCTAATCTCGTGCTTATCGAAGGTGGTACGTTTAGTATGGGTCTAACCCAACAAGACGTTACCTACGAATTTAATAATACACCTCGAAGAGTGACGGTGTCTTCATTCTATATGGACGAAACTGAGGTTTCTAACATTAATTATAGGGAGTATTTGCACTGGATCAAAAATCATTATGTGAGCTATCCAGAGGTATATAGAAAGGCACTTCCAGATACATTAGTATGGAGAGAAGAGTTGGCATATAACGAGCCATTGGTAGAAACATACTTTAGACACCCGTCTTATGATGAATATCCAGTAGTAGGTGTTAACTGGATTCAGGCTAGAGAGTTCGCTAAGTGGAGATCAAACCGTGTAAACGAAATGATCCTCATAGAAAGAGGCATCCTCAATCCTTCACCAGATCAGAAAGACTCTGATACTTATGACAGTAAGGCTTACCTTAACGGTAAGTATCTGGGAAATGTGAATAAAAATCTTCCTAATCTAGTAACGGGTGGGGAACGAGCTGTCATGTTTGATGATGGTATCTTACTGCCAGAGTATAGACTTCCTACTGAAGCAGAGTGGGAGTATTCAGCACTTGCACTTCAGGGAAATCAACCCGCATCTGAAGATGAAGTTTATACAGAAAGAAGAATCTATCCATGGAATGGTAACACAGCTAGGTACAAAAAAAGAAATAAATCTCAGGGTAGAATCTTAGCTAACTTCAAGAGAGGTAGAGGAGATTATATGGGTTTAGCAGGTAACCTGAATGATAATGCTTCATTCTGTGGTCCAGTGAGATCTTATTTACCAAACGACTTCGGTTTGTATAATATGGCGGGTAATGTAAGTGAGTGGACTGAGGATACTTACAGACCTATGACAAGTATGACGCTTAATGATGCTGAAAATCATGATCTAAATCCATTTAGGGGTAACGAATTTCAGACTTTAGTGATCGACGAAGAAGGCAAGCCAATAGAGAAAGATTCTCTCGGAAGATTGAAATATAGAAATGTAGAGGACGAAGAATCAAGAGATCGTGAAAATTACAAAAAAGGTGATGTTCGTGATTTCGAAGATGGAGACGAAGACTATATCAAATACTTATACGGGGAGTCAAGTCTAGTATCTAACAAATCTAAAGTTTATAAAGGTGGTTCATGGGCAGACAGATTATTTTGGTTGTCACCAGGTGCTAGAAGATTCAAAGATGAAGACAAATCTGACCGTACAATTGGATTTAGATGCGCTATGATCAGAGTAGGTGGTGCAGCTGGTAACGAAGACGTAGGAGGTAACAACTTCAAAGAAGCTGGTAAAAAAGTAGCTAGAAGATACAAATAATTGTTTTTTAGAAAATATATAGTTAAATGGAGCTCTGATATAAAGTCAGGGCTCTTTTTTTGATAACCACAAGCTATTCGTGTATTATGCAAATCGATTTTTTGTCACTTTATGAGATTTACAAACTTCATTCGGATGTAGTCACTGATACACGTAAGATCACTTCAGGTTGTCTGTTTTTTGCGCTAAAAGGCGAAAGGTTTGACGGCAATGAATTTGCAGCACAGGCATTAGAGTTAGGAGCTGCGTATGTAGTAGTGGATGATCCGGAGGTAGTAGTAGATAACAGATATTTGCTAGTAGTAGATGTGTTGAACGCTATGCAAAAGATCAGCAAGATACATCGCAGTCATTTTGGATTTCCGGTAATCGGGCTCACTGGTTCCAATGGCAAAACCACCACTAAGGAACTGTGCGCAGCAGTCTTAAGTACACAGTATAAGGTGAAAGCTACCTACGGCAATCTCAATAATCATATAGGTGTGCCACTGACATTGCTCAGTACCAGGCTAGACACTGAGTTACTAATCGTAGAGATGGGTGCCAATCACCAGCTGGAGATAGATTTCCTTTGTAGCATAGCGCAACCAGATTATACAATGATAACCAATATCGGCAAAGCACACCTGGAAGGTTTCGGTGGGGTAGAAGGCATCAAAAAAGGCAAGTCAGAGATGTACAGATACGCTAAAGTAGCTGAAAAATCTATCTTTATCAATACAGATGATGGAGTTCTGGTGAGTCTTTTGCCGCAGGATGCTCATTTGATTCCTTACTCGATTAGTGATCTGTTAGGGTTGCTTAGCGATACTCCCTATTTAGTACTGATGTATGGTGAACAGAGGATATATACACGACTTTATGGTGTTTACAACCTGTCTAATATTGCTTTTGCGGTCAAGCTAGGAGAGTATTTCGGCGTGAGCAAAGCAAACATTGTTAAAGCGTTAAGTGATTATCAACCCAACAATAATAGATCTGAACGTATCCAAATAGGTGCAAATACATACTATAAAGATGCTTATAATGCCAATCCATCAAGTATGGAGGCTAGCCTCAGAAGCTTCATGTCGCTCAATGAACCTTACAAAATAGTTGTACTCGGTGATATGTTAGAATTGGGCGAGGATACGATGCAGGAGCATTTAGAGATATTGGATCTTTTGGCAGACGCAGATTTATTTCATAAAATATATGTAGGTCAATATTTTTATCAAATCAAAGATGAGCGTTATGGTCATTTCTTTATGAATGTAGAAGCTGCTAAAGTATATTTTGACAGCTTGGATTTGAGCGATTGCCATATACTGATGAAGGGTTCTAGGGGCATTGCCCTAGAGAAATTACTTGGTTGATATATTTTAGTCTCGTATCACCTAATTACCCAAAAAAGCGATCATTCTATCTGAAATATGCCCAGAAAGTGTTTCAGTATATTCTCTGTGCGCCACGGGAAGATAATTTTCGACCCCAGTATCGTCAGTATTTGCGAGCCACCACTTATGGCTCATATTGTGTGATAAAAATTTGAGATCATAGTGCATATTATTGGTAGTGACGATGTACTCACTGTAGTTCTTGTCCTTGCTCGGGTGTTCCCTTTGGTTGATAGATACGCCTTCTAGAAAGTACCAAAGCGCTTCAGCTATTACCAACTCAACAGCTTTTGTATTGGTCAGGTCTATATTGTTGGTATCAAAAACTATTGCTTTTATGTGACTAGCAGTGCCTAGGTATTTCATTAGTTGGCAGAGCTCTTCCATAGTCAGACCCGAAGGTAGCGCATCATTGACACTCGGCACATCAGCTAGACGTACAGCATTGACATTGATGTAGGCGACAGTAGTATCTCTCAGCAGCGGCTCTATGAGGCCGATATCACTTCTAATTTTGCCTAGACTGGCAGAGTTTGGATATTCGTAATCGAGGTTATGAAGCTGATCTTTGTGACTCAGGTGACGTTGGTAGCCTATGTAGCTGGTTGTGTTGGATTTTGGGTTTAGTTCGTCGCTTATTTTATTGGCTACGATGCTCAAGTTTCCCTCTAGCGCATTATTGATATTGATGGCGTCATACACTGATCCTCCTATCAGTATGGGAAGATAGGGTATAGAAGCTATAGATTTTGTGAAATTATGATACTCACTATTGATTACAGTACCAAGATCAGCTAAGCTTAGGTTGTCAAAGTGGTTTTTGAACTGCGCAAACTTGTTTTTGATCCTGAATCCAATGGCGGCTGTAAAGTCTATAATTCCACAGTCAAAGCGCTCATCGCCAACCATCTGGTTCTGATGTTGATGGATGTTTTTAAACGCATATATATACGGTTTGGAGACATTAGAAGTCTGTATCGGAGCAAATGCACTTGGAATCATAACTAAATTTTGTGCAAATATATTAAATATTTTTATAATATGTAAATTATGATTATTAAAATGTAGATTAGGGCAGAAGAGCATATAGTTTTTATTACTTTTGACTGAAGCATTCGACTTGATTTGAGCAAGTAGCAAACTATCTTAGTAAGAGATAATAGGATGTACTGTTGTGAAGTGTGGGGTTAGGTTCTGGTAGTTAATAAAATGTTCTACGTTGTCTCAAGACTTAGACAAACTATATTATTAATGAAGATAGGTATTATTAATCTCAGCTGGCAATATTTACACATTTCCCATCACTTTGCCCTGCAAAATCACTTTTTCTATATGATTCTGGCCAAAAGCATAGACGAGATATGCGAGTGAATTGATCGGTTTGGTGATGATGATATTGGCGGTTTTGCCAACGGTTATGGTTCCTAGTTGATCTTGGAGCTCCATGGCATACGCACCATTTATGGTCACGGCATTGAATGCTTCGTTAGGTACGAGCCGCATACCATTGCAAGCGTGCGCCATGAGGAGAGGTATATTGCCACTAGGACTAGAGCCAGGATTGTAGTCTGAAGCGATAGTTATACCTAGACCTTGATCTATCATCTTGCGAGCAGGAGCATACTGGATATTGAGAAAAAAGGAAACAAAGGGAAGCACTGTTGGTATCGTATCAGAAGCCAGAAGTGCATCTATCTCAGCTTGATCTATGGCTTCGAGGTGATCTACAGAGATGGCATTATTTGCTATGCCTATCTGCACTCCACCAGAATTAGCGAGTTCGTTGGCATGAATTTTTGGCTTTAAGCCAAGTTTTTTTGCTGCTTTAAGTATTTGGTCTGTCTCTTCGACTGTAAAAAATCCATGATCGCAAAACACATCACAATAATCAGCTAACCCTTCGGCTACCACAGCAGGCAACATCTCATCTATAATCAGGGCTATGTATGCCTTGCGATCATTTTTATAATTGCTAGGAATGGCATGTGCACCTAGGAAAGTTGCTTTGATAGCGACAGGGTAGTTTTGTTTTAATCGGCGGATGACGCGCAACATTTTGAGCTCACTCTCTAGCGTCAGACCATAGCCTGATTTGATCTCTATAGCACCCGTACCACAGGATATGACGTTTTCTAACCTTGCGGAGGCATGATGATATAGTTCGTCTTGGGACATTTGTTGAAGCTTGAGTGCAGAGTTCAGAATCCCGCCACCATTGGTTGCGATAGATTCGTAAGACTCACCACGCAGTCTCGCCTCAAACTCTTCCTCTCTACCTGCTGCAAAAACGATGTGCGTATGACTATCACACCATGTAGGCATGACCAATCTACCAGTAGCTTCGATTACTTCTCCATCTACTTTTGGACAAGCGGACATAAGACCGATTTCAGCGATTTTGTCTCCTTTTATGATGATATAAGCATCTGTTAGCTCACCGACTTCTGCCATCTGTACACCTTTTTTAAAGGCAATATTGTCAGCAGAGTAGCCAATGATTGTTTTTATATTTTTGATGAGTATGGTGGTCATAACATATATTTTGAAGCATAAAAGTACAAAAAAGTCAGCAGAATTGAAAATTATTTAATTTTTATGCCAAAAAGCTTTTTTAATTAAATATATATCTTATCTTATGTCGATGTTTTTATTTTTTCACAAATTAAATTAGGTATTAATGAAAACAAAATTAATTTTTTTGATGATAATGGGTTTTATCATCACTAGTTGTAGTAAAAGTGAGCCTGTAGTGAAGGAAGAATTAGTAGATTGTGAAGCACTAGGCAAGTGGAATGGTTATGTGCCTGGCTGTGGCTGTTACGGCTTTGATGTTGGGTTGAGTGGCAAGTGTATCCGGAGAAATGATGATAAAGACCCTATTTACTTTGGTAAAGGTGGCTTTAAATTCATTCATGATTCTTTATTGTTTACATTTACCTTGAATGGGGCATCTTTCATTTTTTTTAATGATGGTAGAGGTTCAGTAGGAGCTTCAAAGTCTGTACATAAAATCTCCACGGCAAAAGACTTTTTTAGTGATAATAGGCGATACGCAAATATATCTTTTAGGGCTAGAGACTGGTACACACCTCCCGCTATTGAAGGATTGTACACTCAGATAGTGATAGATAAAGAGATGATCAAGTCTGCGCCTGAGGAGCTAACCTTTAAGGTATATCATTGGTCAGGCAACACTGCTTCTGACTTTATTATAGATAGAACGATCTTAGTATTAAAGAAGGACTTGGACAGATTGTAGAAATATAATAACTACCTAGGTTAGATCATAGCGGATCCAATGGTTGTGTAGGCAATTAGGATGCGCTATTTTTTTTGTAAAGAACGATATCGCCCAAAACAAAAATAGTACAAACTCATGAAAGTTTGTACTATTTTTAAATCTTGATATGATGTAAAGTAATTCATTACTGCACGATTCCATCCATTTTAAACTGTGTCTTTAGAATTTTGCGAAAACTCTCTGCTTCCTCGTAAGAGCGGAACTGTCCCATTCTGATTTTAAAGATAGGCGTTTCGTCTTTAAATTCATTGATGATCGTGATCGCTTCTAGGAATTGGTCACGAAGGTCATCTACTTTTTTGGAAGCCGATTCGTAATTTGTAAATACGCCCACTTGAACTCTAAAAATAGACTGAGCCCTTGTCTCCTCGAAGTAGCGCTTATATTCCTCACGAGAGAGCAACATTTCGCTATTTTCTGCGGGTTCTATAAGTTTCACCTGCTCACTAGGTGAAACATTAAAATCATGTTTAAAGATGGTCTTATTTTGTGGTAAATTTAGCTTATCTAGGAGCTCTGTAAGCAATCTTGGCGTAAGTGTTTCCTCTATACGCTGTATGATTTGTCCTTGAGAATTAAAGATTAGGATGGTAGGCAAATACCTGACATCGTAATTTTTCTTGATCTCAAAACCTATCGGGTCATCGATATCAACTTTGAGAGCTACGAAATCTCGATTTAGTACTGCGGTCACTTTTTCATCTTTAAAAGTCGTCTGCTCCATCCATTGGCAGGGTGTACACCACTTGGCATGAAAATCTATGAAAAGAAGTTTTCCTTCTAATCCAGCTTTCTTTCTAGCTTCTTGGAGATCAAGATTTGTAAAATTTATCTTTATGTCATTGGCTATTACCGAAAAGGTAGGAATGACAAGTAGGAAAAGTCCTACATATTTTTTAAGTTTTTTCATCTCAATTTACTGTTTAAGGTTGGACAATATTTGTGTTTAGAAATCAATTATTAAAAATAGTAGGAATCTTTAAAGTTTTGGGTTAACGCATTAGAATTAAACTACTATTATAAGTCATTGATATTATATCATTTATGTTATTGCAAATTTGATACCAATAAAATTATTATTAGAATCTTTATTTTATATTAAAAAAAAACACTATTTGTAATCAGCTTATTAATAGATAAATATAAGTATAATAAAATCATCAATTATTATTTAGATTTTGAAATATTACTATTCTAGTAATCACTAAATATTAAAATTACTTACCTTGCGACCTCAAAACGGTTTTAATCAAAGTCAAAAGTCAAAAGCCATGCAAAAAACCCAAGCAGCTATAACAGGAGTATCTGGATATGTACCAGAAACCATACTGAGCAATGACGATCTATCTAGGCTGGTAGATACCAATGATGAGTGGATTACCACACGAACTGGTATCAAAGAGAGGAGGATAGTACGTGAGCTCGGTAAAGCAACGTCAGACATGGGAGTAGAAGTAGTAAGAAGTTTGCTAGCAAAAACGGGCACAGATCCTATGGAGATAGATTTGCTGATTTGTGCAACGATCACTCCAGATAGTCCATTTCCCGATACTGCCAATACTATTCTACATAAAGTTGGCGCAAAGAATTCATTTGGGTTTGATATCAATGCAGCTTGTTCGGGCTTCTTATATGCACTTACTGTAGGCTCAAAATTTATAGAGACGGGAACCTATAGAAAAGTGATCGTGATAGGAGCTGATATGATGTCGTCGATCGTTGATTATACAGATCGTACGACGTGTATTATATTTGGTGATGGGGCAGGTGGAGTCTTGCTCGAGCCAAACATAGATGGATATGGAGTAGTGGATTCTGTGCTCAAAAGTGATGGTGCAGGACGCGATTTTTTGCACATGAAAGCAGGTGGATCTCAGAATCCAACTACTATAGAGACGGTGATGGCGCGTGAACACTTTGTATTTCAGGATGGAAAGCCTGTTTTTAAAGCAGCGGTGACGGGAATGGTTCAGACAGCCAATGAACTGCTGGAGCGCAATCATCTGACGGTGGCAGACATCGACTGGTTAGTACCGCATCAAGCCAACATGCGCATCATCAATGCTGTCGGTGATATGCTAGATATAGACAAGAGCAAAGTCATGGTCAATATACATAAGTATGGCAATACTACTGCGGGTACTTTGCCATTGTGCTTGTGGGAATACGAAAGCCAGCTTAGAAAAGGTGATAGTATCGTTTTGACAGCATTTGGCGGTGGTTTCACATGGGGAAGTACTTATATAAAGTGGGCTTATGATGGTCAATAATTTCATTTTTAGAGACTTATCGTGCTCTATTTGATGGCGGTTTTGTGTTAATACTGCATAGAATGGTTCAATAAAATGATCTACAAGGTGCATAGTTAGTAGAAATTGTTAATTTTGCAACGCTTTTTAGAAAATATGATGTTATTTTCGTTAAGTTAAGCGTTGTTTTGTTTTTCATAAACTAGAGAATTAATTTTTTTAATAATAATATATATATGGCAAGTACATCTGACATCAGAAATGGCTTATGTTTAAATTACAACAATGACGTTTACAGTGTTGTAGAGTTTTTACATGTAAAACCAGGAAAAGGAAACGCATTCGTAAGAACAAAATTAAAAAGCCTGACAACTGGTAAGGTAGTAGAAAATACATTTCCAGCAGGTCACAAAATAGATGACGTAAGAGTCGAGAGACGGAAGTTTCAGTTTTTATATAGTGACGAAACAGGTTTTAACTTCATGGATATAGAGTCTTACGATCAGGTTTCGTTAGAGGAAGCAATGTTAGAAAGACCAGATTTTCTTAAGGAAGGTAGCGAAATTGAGATACTCTTTCATGCCGAAAAAAATATTCCACTGACCGCTGAGATGCCTGCGTCCATCATATTAGAGGTTACCTATACAGAGCCTGGGGTACGTGGAGATACGGCTACCAATGTCACAAAAGCTGCTACTGTAGAGACTGGGGCAGAGGTAAAAGTTCCGATATTTATAAATCAAGGAGACAAGATCAAAATAGACACTAAGACTGGAGCATACCAGGAACGTGTAAAAGCATAAGGAATTGCTTGTACCAAATATAGTGAAGACATTAAGCCAATTAATATTAATTATAGGTAAGATGGGTTGCTATTTATAAATAATTGCATATCTTTATCCTTGGTTGTGCTTACTTTCAGTAAAAAGAGTAAGAATTCATAAGTTTTTAAGTAATATTATCACCCAATAAATTTTTTAGTAATATGAATTTCAATGAAATACAAGAGCTTATAAAACTGGTCAATAAGTCCAGCTTAACAGAGTTTAAATTGAAGGATAAGGATTTTGAAATACAAATCAGAACCAAAAAATATTACCGAGGTCAATCTACTATGATAGGTGGATCCATGACACCTATGATTGCTCATACCATGGCAAACCCAAGTGCACCAATTGCACCTGTAGCTGCTCCTGTGTCAGCTATACCATCTGTACCACAAGAAAGTCAAGCTCAACCAAGTAGCGGCAAACAATTGATAGAAGTCAAATCTCCTATCGTAGGTACTTTCTATAGATCACCAGGTCCTGACAAGCCACAGTTTGTAAAAGTAGGCGACACCGTCAAAGCTGGAGATGTAGTTTGTATCATAGAAGCTATGAAGTTGTTTAACGAAATAGAGTGTGATGCAACGGGCACTATCGTAAAGGTAATGGTAGAAGATGCCTCACCAGTAGAGTACGATCAAGTATTGTACTTAGTGGAAGCATAGATCTAAGCATCATTAGCTATAAATCTAGTGCGAAATATTAAATATAAATTGATTTACATTTTTCAATACAAATTGAATGTTTAATAAAATTTTAATTGCAAATAGAGGCGAGATTGCGCTTCGTATCATCAGAACTTGCAAGGAGATGGGTATAAAAACTGTAGCTATATACTCAAAAGCAGATATAGACAGCCTTCATGTCAAATTTGCAGATGAAGCTGTTTGTATAGGTCCGCCGCAGTCGTCAGAGTCCTACCTCAATATACCTAGAATCATGGCTGCAGTAGAGATCACTAACTCTGATGCAGTACATCCTGGATATGGTTTCTTAGCAGAAAATGCAAAATTTGCTGAAATATGCGCCCAGTCAGGTGTTAAGTTTATAGGCCCCACACCTGAGATGATCAATAAAATGGGTGACAAAGTCACGGCTAAAGAAACCATGATCAAAGCTGGTGTACCAGTAGTACCAGGATCAGAAGGATTGCTGAAGGATGTGGCTCAAGGAATCAAAATCGCTAATCAAATCGGGTATCCTGTAATCCTTAAAGCTACAGCAGGCGGTGGTGGTAAAGGAATGAGAATCGTTACTAAAGATGATGAGTTTGAGAATGCATGGAGCAGTGCGAGGCAAGAGGCCAAAGCATCGTTTACTAATGATGGTATATACATAGAGAAATACGTCGAAGAACCTCGACATATAGAATTTCAGATCATTGGTGACCAATATGGTACTGTAGTACACCTATCAGAGCGTGATTGTTCGATCCAACGAAGACATCAGAAGCTCGTAGAGGAGAGTCCGTCACCATTTATGACTCCCGAACTACGTGAGGAAATGGGAAATGCTGCGGTTAAAGCGGGTAAATCTATCAACTACGAAGGTGTAGGAACGATAGAGTTTCTAGTAGATAAATACAGGAAGTTTTACTTCATGGAGATGAATACACGTATCCAAGTAGAACATCCTGTGACAGAAGAGGTGATAGACCACGATCTCATCAAAGAGCAAATAAAAGTAGCTGCTGGTATTCCTATTTCAGGTCAAAATTACTATCCAAGGATGCACGCAATGGAGTGTAGAATCAATGCCGAAGACGTCATGAATAACTTCAGACCTAGTCCAGGCAAAATCACTTCTTTTCACAGTCCAAAAGGCCATGGAGTTCGAGTGGATACACATGTATATGCAGGATACACCGTACCACCATACTATGACTCTATGATCGCAAAGCTGATATGTAGAGCGCAGACGAGAGAGGATTGTATCAAAAAGATGCAACGAGCACTCGATGAGTTTGTAGTGGAAGGCATCAAAACGACTGTACCTTTTCACCAAGCTCTGATGCGAAACGAGAAGTTTAGAGAAGGTGACTTCAACACTAGTTTTATGAATACTTTCAGTATGACTGACGATAAAGAATAAATCGTCTTTGGACTTATTTTTATCATAATCATTATGTAGCTCATTTATACTAATTCTTTTTAGTATCGATAAATTGAGGTTTCGTACATTATTAAATTTTAAAGTATAAAGATGAAGGGATTTTGGTTACTAATGTCCAGAATCAAGAACTATAGATCTAGTTTTGTACTGAGTATAGTATCAAATATATTTTTGTCTATATTTACTGTGATAAGCATACCTCTGCTTATTCCATTCTTTCAGATATTATTTGATAGAGTACAGGCTGTAGCCATCAGACCAACGGAATATAAGGATATCAATGGATGGATCAAGTATTATATATCTGACCTGATCAATAAGTATAGTCAGGAATCTGTATTACTTTGGGTTTGTCTATTATTAATAGTTATATTTTTTCTTAAAAATCTTTTTAGATATAGTGCGCTTTACTTTATGGCACCACTCCGCTACGGAATTATATATGATCTCCGCAGTGAACTATATAACAAGTATTTAGAATTACCCTTTTCTTACTATTCAGATGAGCGCAAGGGAGTTCTATTATCAAGTATGACCAATGATGTGCAGGAAGTAGAATGGTCAGTATTGAACGTTATAGAAGCAGTATTTAAGTCACCGATAGTGATGATCGGTAGTATTATTTTTATGATATTTATTAGTCCTGCATTGACACTTTTTGTATTTATATTAGTCGTATTTGCAGGGTTGATCATCGGCAAAGTGGTGAGTTCGCTTAAGAATGCCTCCGCTGACGTACAACGATCTATAGGCTTGATCACAGCACATGTAGAGGAGACACTCGGTGGCCTTCGTATCATCAAAAGTTTTAATGCTGAGAAATATCAATCCAAAAAGTTTGATGAAGAGAATACATTTTTTAGAAAAACACTTCAAGCAGTAGTCAATAGACGAGATCTAGCAGCTCCATTGTCAGAGTTTTTAGGAGTGACGGTAGTGACGATTCTGATGTGGTATGGCTCAAATCTTGTGTTCAAAAGTGAGCTAGCACCAGAGACTTTCTTTGCCTTTATATTTGCGTTTTATCAAGTGATAGAACCTGCCAAGTCGTTTTCGTCCGCCTACTTCAATATCCAAAAAGGACTAGCCGCCATGAATCGTATTAATGGTATTTTGGCGACTAATGTAGAAATAAGAGAAATCGAGCAACCTGTTTCCAAAACTACCTTTAATGAAAATCTCACATTTGAAAATGTAAGTTTTAAATACAAAGGTGCTGATGTAAAAGCACTGGATGATTTATCACTCACTATCAAAAAAGGTTCAGTTGTAGCCTTCGTCGGTTCGTCAGGTGCAGGCAAGACTACACTCGTAGATCTATTGCCACGGTTCTATGATGTAGGATCTGGTGCTATAAAAATAGATGGTGTGGACTTAAGATCACTGAAGTTGGCGGATTTGCGATCATTTTACGGAATCGTAAGTCAAGAAGCCATCTTATTTCATGATACGATAGCAAATAATATAGTATTTGGGGCAGAGGGTTACACAAAAGAAGATATCATCGCTGCTGCAAAAATTGCCAATGCTCATGACTTCATCTCCACTATGACAAACGGTTATGACACCAATATCGGTGATCGTGGTGTGAAACTCAGTGGTGGACAGCGCCAACGTCTGACAATAGCAAGAGCTGTACTGCGCAATCCGCCTATCTTGATACTAGATGAAGCGACCTCAGCGCTCGATGCAGAATCAGAACGTTGGGTGCAAGATGCCCTCAATAATCTGATGAAAAATAGAACATCCATAGTCATTGCTCACAGATTATCAACAATCCAAAATGCAGATGTCATCATTGTACTAGATAACGGCAAAATCATAGAACAAGGTTCACATACCCAACTGATGAATGATAGTGGTGCTTACCGCAAATTCGTAGAGATGCAGAATTTTAGTAAGTGATGTCTTTAATTATGTAACTTTTTGGTTATTTCTTTGGTTCTTCAGGTTCGTAAAAATCGTTGCTTGTAGCTTCGTTCATTCGTATTTTTTCAGCATATTTGGCCCGTGCATACTTTTCTTTGTCAAACATTTCTTTCATGTCCGAATCATTTTTTTGAAAAGTCATTGTATTGGTAATCGAAAGCGAAAATGCAATTTTCTCGACATCATGATCTGCACCGATATAAGTAAAAGTCCACCGATTGAGTTTCAGCTCTTCAATCATTTTTTTGATGGCAATACCTGAATACTCTTTGGATGCGTTTTCTTCACCGTCTGTCATTATTGTTACCAAAACATTGTAATCTTTTTGTTTTTCTAACACCTGGCGAAGTTTGACTATACTGAAACCCATAGCGTCATACAGCGGAGTAGAAGCATCAGGTCGATATCTACTCTCGTCTATTTGCTGAAGCTTACTAGCCGGATCTATAAAATGCAATAACTTGTGCCCGAGTCCATTAAAAGAAACCAAGGAGATAAAATGTTCTTGTTCTGGAAATTTTTCTTCAATTCCTTTTACGGTTTGTACGATTTCATTAAAGCCTTGGATGATTGTTTTTTTGATTGATTCCATAGAACCACTTTCATCCAGAATGATAAGATTATGTACTTGATGTTTGTTGCTCATGCTTTTTTTTGTTTTATTTGAATTTATAATGCTTAGTTCTTAAAATAATATATTGTTCTTGAATGATTAATATTATTGCTTCTTCATTTGAAGTTTTGATTTTCGGTTGTATTATTAGTTCATTTTGATTGATTTGAGATATCTTGTGGACTTTAAATGTTCTTTACTTCATTAGAATTTTCGTCCATAGTCATTTGCGATAGTCCGTATTTATCGACAAATTCAAAGCGTTTGTCAAGGTTTTGAGGCATCATCTCACTTACCAAATCAAAAAAATCTGTAAAACTTAATTTGTCTTTTTTAAGACCAAATTTATTAAATTCTTTCTCTGAAATTGAAACGTTTAAAATTCTCATGTTATCTCAAAATATTTATGAATATGTAAACGCCAGTTAGTTCTAAAAAGTGCCATTTCTATCTATAAAAATATTTTTTCTATCTATCAGCTACTAATATAATATTTTCTGTTTATGAGGTTTTTTAAAATAGTTAAATGAACAGATTCTAATTCATAACCCTAAATATTTATTGAATTTACTTTTTTATAAACGGGAGTGTAGCTTTGATTGTTTACTTTTAAGTTTAGAAATCACACTATACTTAAATTTTCCAAGGCAGCCTACCCGCGTATTGTCAATTATGCTTTAATTAAGGAACTACGAACCACGGCTTGTGAATAGCTTGATACTTTAGATTTAGCAAATCAAGATGATTTGCTAAATCTAACGACTTCCTGATCACGTCCCAATCCATTTATGTTTAATAGAATTTTCCCAAATATTACCTTAGTACTTAAGTAAAATCTACGTTCGAGCAGAATATAAATTTATGGAGATTGGTAAAATGATTTTTTTAAAATTAATCATAGCTTAACATTTACTTAATGTTGTACATCTACCTTTGTGGCATCTAATTTTACAAAATATTAAACAAAGAGAATGAATTTAAAAAGTATTACATTATTCACATTTTTGATTTTGGTTGGCCAGCTAGTGCTAGGTCAAACAGGCTTCATTAAGGGAACTGTCACAGATGCCAAGACCAACGAAGGCATGATAGGCGCAAATGTGTTTTTGGAGGGTACAGAAATAGGAACTATCACTGATTTTGATGGTAACTTTGAATTGGTAAATGTCAAATCAGGTATTTACAAAGTGGTCATATCGAGTATCGGATATGCGGCCTTAGAGCTACCAAATGTGCGTATAGAGTCAGGCAAATCTACCCTCATCAATACTAGTATGGAGGAGAATAGCCTGCTCCTCAATACTGTAGAAGTAAAAGCGCAGCGCAAAACAGATACAGATATATCTGTAGTGTCTGAAATCAGACAATTGTCCAATATTGCAGTTGGGGTTTCCTCACAACAAATCACAAAAACTCAAGACAGAGATGCTTCTCAAGTTGTGAGAAGAGTTCCAGGAGTATCTATTTTTGATGATAGATTTATCATCATCAGAGGACTTAACGAAAGGTACAATACCGTGTTGCTCAATGATGTGATCACGCCTTCTACAGAAGTAGATGTTAAGTCGTTTTCGTTTGATTTGATTCCGAGTAGCGCCATAGATCGCATCATGGTTTATAAATCTCCTGCGGGTGATTTGCCAGGTGATATCGCTGGTGGTGCCATCAAAATCTATACAAAAACCATTCCTGATAGTGACAAGATTTCTTTTGGACTTACGATGGGTTATAGAGGCAATGCTACGGGTTCAAACGCGCTAGATTATAATGGCAGTAACCTAGATGGTATAGGATTCGGTAGTGCAAGCAGAAGCTTACCGACTAACTTTCCTTCTACTAGAAATGTAATCACTGAGGCTCGTACAGAAGCTATGATCGCTAATTTTAGAAACCTTGATCCTTATTATGATATTAAAAGTACGACCATCAATCCAGACTTGAGAGCTAATGTCAACTACAGCAAGCGATTTTTTATAGGCAACAAGGAGCTGACCAATATCTCATACATCAACTACTCCAATACCCATACTTATCAGGAGATGGTGCAGAATAGATTCCTTTTTGATGAGACAAAACAATCTACTTTTAACGATGCCAACTATACTAATAATGTTCGAGTAGGCATTATGTCCAATTGGGCACTGATCCTTAATCCTAGAAATAAGATAGAGTTCAGAAATCTTTTTAATCAGTTAGCGACCAAAGAAACGGTGGTACGAATAGGAACGCAGTTCGAAAACAACTTGGAGCTTGCTAATCAATCTTTTAGGTATGAGCAAAAAAGTATTTTTTCTAGTCAGCTGAATGGTACACATGAGCTTTCGGATGTGACTAGGTTTAAGTGGATCGGTGGTTTTGGATATACCAATAGAGCAGAGCCAGACTTTAGAAGATTTACATCATCTAGAGCTTTGGGTTCAGAGGAACCATTCAAAATAGATTTACAGCAGTTTGAGTCGCCTACACTACAGCAAGCGGCAAGATTCTATAGCAATATGGATGAGTTTGTGATCACTGGATCGCTAGGATTAGAGCGAGTATTGGGCACAAATCATAGTGATGCAGAAAAAAACACGGTACTAAAGCTAGGTACTTATACCGAGTACAAAGACAGATACTTTTCGGCTAGGTGGTTTGGTATCGTCAATCCTAATCGCGTATCTTCAGACATCACGACGCAGGACCCAACAGACTTTTTCAGCAATGACAACCTTAGGTCTTCGCGCGTTTTCTATTCAGAAGGAACTAACTTTGACGATAAATATACAGCACAGAACTTACTCAATGCAGGATATGCGAGCCTTTATTTGCCAGTGACAGAAAAGTTAAGTGCCACAGTCGGTTTCAGAGCTGAGTACAATATCCAGTCACTGCAGAGTCGACAGAGAGGTGGAGGCGCAGCTGTAGATGTCAACAATCCTGTTTTTAGCCCTATGCCATCTATTAATACCACTTATAAGTTCAACGAAAAACACTTATTAAGAGCGGCTTACGGAAGCACAGTCAATAGACCTGAGTTCAGAGAATTGGCGCCATTTACTTATTATGATTTTATTTTTGATGTATCTAGAAGAGGAAATACAGATATAAAAGTAGCAACGATTCATAATTTTGATCTAAGGTATGACTATTATCCATCTAAGGGAGAGTTGATTACCTTTGGTGTTTTTCACAAAAAATTTATCAATCCTATCGAAGCTGCTATTTTTTATAATGGAAGTACGGTTGCATTCACAGTTGCCAATTCGATATCAGCTGTTTCATCAGGCGTAGAGTTAGAAGTGCGTAAGCAAGTGACTGAAAACTTGATGGTACTATTTAATGCTTCGTTAATCAATAGTAATGTAAAAGTCAGTGGCTTGAGTGATTTTAATAGATTTCTTCAAGGTCAATCTCCTTACCTTATTAATGCAGGATTGTTCTATACAGTTCCTAATACAGGCATTCAGGCAAATGTCCTTTACAATGTCGTAGGCAAGCGTATATACGTCATAGGAGATCAAGTGCTTAGCGCAAATGTATTTGAAATGCCTAGAAATGTTATTGACTTTAATGTTTCGAAGACATTCGGCAAGTTAGACATCAAGTTGGGCGTACAAGACTTGCTCAACCAGCCATTCCGTTTAATCCAAGATACCAATAGAGACAATAAAATAACTTCAACAGATGGAGTTTTCCAACAGTTCAAAAGAGGGTCTAACTTCTTCTTAACTTTTAATTACACCATTTAAGAGCTAAGTTTTTAGTCTCTTTTATTTAGGAAGTATTTTTTTATAACAGATCGTTTGATGATTTGTATTAAAGATTTTTGATGTGTACAAATTTTTTAGTTATTAATTAATCCAATAAATAAATTTAGAAATGAAATTTAGTTTAAAGTTTTTAACATTTTTAATGTTTGCAGGTACAATATTTTTTACTGCATGTAATAGAGCGGACGATGTCGTGAACCCAATTGAACCTGGTGCTAACTTCAATGTCAAAGGGTCCATAACGACCAATACTACTTGGGCGGCTAAGAATCAATACGTCCTCGAAGGCTTCGTATATGTAGAAGCTGGAGCGACACTGACCATAGAGCCAGGTACGATCATCAAAGGTGACAAAGCGACCAAAGCTACATTGATCATTAAGCCAGGTGCGAAAATCATTGCGGAAGGAACTCAAGCACGACCAATAGTATTTACTTCTAATCAGCCAAAGGGCAGCAGAAACTATGGTGACTGGGGAGGTGTTATTTTGCTTGGAAAAGCGCCAGTGAACAAGACTCCTGCAACCATCGAAGGTGAGAATGTATCTACATTTGGAGGTACTGACGCAGCTGACAATTCGGGTGTGCTTAAGTATGTAAGAATAGAATTCGGTGGTATTGCATTCGAGACTGATAAAGAAGTTAATGGTTTGACTTTCGGTGGTGTAGGTAGTGGTACTAAGATAGATTTTGTTCAGATTTCATTTTCGGGCGATGATAGTTATGAATGGTTTGGCGGTACAGTCAACTGCAATCACTTAATAGCATTCAAAGGGCTAGATGATGATTTTGATACTGACTGGGGATATTCAGGAAGAGTACAGTACGGATTTGCATTTAGAGATCCTAAGGTGGCAGATCAGTGTATTTGTTCTGATTCTAACGGTTTTGAGTCAGACAATGATTCAGCTGGATCAGATGCAACTCCTCAGACCAATTGTATATTTGCAAACACAACCATAATGATTGCTGATGGTACTCCTGACGGTAAATACAGATCAGGTTATAGATTAAGAAGAAATTCTGCATTGTCTGTGTATAACTCACTAGTTGTAGGTGCTTATCCTAGAGGTGGATTTGAGCTTGGCGATGCAGCTACTCAAAAGAACTTTGTAGATAATAAAAGTGATTTCAGAGGTCTAGTATTTGCTGGGATGACTACAGGGATAGTTGGTGCTGATGCAGCTAAACTTAATCTAGCAGAAAGAAAAAACCAGTTTGCAGTGAGCCCTTCGACTCTTGGTCTTGCAGCTAATTTCAATGCTTCTACTGGTAAGCCAGGTTTATTGCCTGCGGCTGGTTCAGTGCTACTCAATGGTGGCGTAGCATTGCCTACAGGCTTCGTGCCTAACAATACAGTAGGTGCATTTGGTACTACAGACTGGACAGAAACTTGGACAAACTGGGATCCACAGAATACTGACTACTAAGAAACGATTTGTGTTTTAAAATTATATTTGTATAATTAGATGAAGGGCTGGTGGCAACATCAGTCCTTTTTTTATTTGCGTTTATGATAAGTTTAGCTAATGCCAATAACATAAATAATATTGTCCACTAAACGCTATCTTTTTCATTGATTCTTCTTCCAAAATTATTTCCTTAACGAATGCTGAAAGTATTTTGTGAATCGACTGAATAAAAAATATTCTTTTATTTTGGGGTATTTTATAAATCCACTCGGCAAAAACTTCTTAACCGCCCTTGATATACTATAAGCTACCTTCACCATATCGAATTAAAAAGGTACTTCACTTATTTCTTTGATGTGATATGGGCTTTTAAAGCAGCAAATTTTTTTCTACTTAGGGTCTACAGATTTAATGATAATGTATGTAAATACATTGGATTACGTTACGTTTTTTCATAATATAGTGCATGGATTTGAGTATTCAGAAGCTTTAAACCATTCACTTAAGTCTGATATTCCCATAAGCGGGCGGCAGTTACTTTTTTTCTTACCAAAAAAACAACCAAAAAAGTCTAGTTCAAAAAAAGGTGATTGCTTCGCACCGTTTTTATCTATCTTTTAGCAATCTTTCTAATCCTTGCATGATAGTCGCTCTTTCGAGTTCCTTTGCTTCTCGTATTGTCATACTCGACCTTGCAGGGTCGCTCAATCTTATGCTTTTTCGATCTTAATGGAAAGATAGCTCATAATGTCGTTGAAGTTTTGCTATCGACGTACTTCCGATTTTTCATTCATATATCGCTGATTTTTTGAACGGTTTTCTTTCATTTAGAAGTCATTCTGACTTTTTCAGCAGACATTACTTATAATTAGAATAAATCGTATGCACCGTCCTGATATGCGCAGTTTTATAAGTATTATTAACATTAGCTTTTTTGACGGTCTCAAGTATTGGTATATTACTTATTTTACACGTTGTGTCATCAAATAGAAAAGTACTGGTTTTGCCTTGTGCAATATCTAATACAAAAACCATTTTGCGACAAGCATACATCTCCCTGAACGAATAGTCAAAGAGGTAGGTTTTGCCCGATGAGAAGTTGACATCATTGCCTACTAACTGATAAGTCTCCTTTACGGTGTCGGTAGGTATAAATTTCCCTAAAGTATCTAACATACCATAAGCAACTGTAGCATTTGTGGCATCTTCCAGTATTATAGATTGGATATATTCGAATTGGAATTCATTTTTCAAAACTTCATTGACTTGATTGATTATCGTATCAGTATTGTCTTCAAAAGTATCTAGTGCGGTGAGATCTTTCCAAACATTAGTCGTATCTGAGTACCTATAATCAAACTTTTGAGCGATGATCGGGGTATTAAATCTATAGGTAGTAGGATAAGTAAGGGTTGGTTCTAGAGGTTTGGTGCAGTTACTTAGTGTCATTACATACAGAGATATAAAAACTGCAAGAAAACTAAATTTATGGGCTGCTATTTTCATAAAATCAAACGTTAAAATATTTAAAAAGAATAAATGACTTATTTATTTAATTTGTAGGGGATTGTAAATGCACTGATTACGCATTAGCTCATGATCACAAAGGTATTAATAATCACAAATATATCATCAATAAACGCAAAAAATCAAAATATTATTATAAAACCACATGATTACTTACGTCCAAAATCTGCTGGTATCTCGCCCCATGATCTTGTATTCCATTTTAGGATAGGGTTGCGGTGCATATTGGTTTTGAGCCATTCTTCAGCGCGTTCTATGAGTATAAAAATCTGTTCATTCCGCTTCGTCTTATCCAAGGTTGTTTTGGCTTTTTTGTTTTTTACCCAAGCTATGGCTGTTTTTGAGTCAGTATATATAGTAGTAGTCGTATTGTTTTTTGTTTTTAAGAAAGCTAGTGCATGGACAAGACCCAGAAACTCACCTATATTATTAGTACCATCTGCCAGTGGACCTACATGAAACAATTGATTTTTGTTGGCAGTGATGACGCCTTGATATTCCATTGCACCAGGATTGCCACTACATGCAGCATCTACCGAGATACTATCTACGATGATATTTGACTTAGGTTCATGTTTAGCACTGACCACAGGCGTACTAGACTTTATGAACAGATGATAAGGTCGCTTGATGGCGTATTCGGCTTCTGCTAGCGTATCAAAAGATTTGTACTGTGGCCCAGCGATTCCATTGATTTGCGCTTGGCATTTCTCCCATGAATTATAAATTCCTGGCATAGCACCTTTCCATACTACGTAAAATTTTTGTTTCTTTGCCACATAAAATATTTTGGTACAATTAAATTTTGAGTTCAAAAACACAAAGATAATGTTTATAGACACACATGCTCATATATATACAGCAGAATTTGATGAAGACCTAGCCGCAATGCTTGATCGCACGACTAATTTAGATATTCAGCACATCTTTATGCCTAACGTGGATTTAGATTCTTATCCGCTTATGATGCAATTGGCAGCGGATTACAGTTTTTGTCATCCTATGGTGGGCTTGCATCCTTGTCACGTTTTCCATGATCATGAGGAGGTGCTTAGTAAGCTAGAAGGAGAGATGGCGCATCATAGTTTTGCTGGAGTAGGGGAGATAGGCATTGATCTTTATTGGGATCAAACCTATAGGAAAGAGCAGATTCAAGCATTTAGGCGGCAGATTCTGTTAGCACAAGCTCATGATTTGCCATTCGTGATACACTCTAGAGATGCTTTAGACCTGACGATTGATATCGTAAAAGAACTTCAAGACGGGACGTTGAGGGGAATATTTCACTGCTTCAATGGTACAATTGAGCAAGCGGAGAGGATAATGGAGATAGGCTTTATGATGGGAATAGGTGGTGTAATCACCTACAAAAATGCTGGTGTTGCAGAGGTTGTAGCGCAACTGCCTTTGGAGTATCTAGTTTTAGAGACCGATGCACCTTACCTGAGCCCTGTACCTTTTAGAGGCAAAAGGAACGAATCCAGCTATATTTCAATCATTGCAGACAAACTTTCTGAGATAAAAAATGTAAAAAAAGACTTAATTGCCTCTTTTACAACAAATAATGCAAAAAAAGTATTCCGGGATACACCATTTTAAGAACTTAAAAGTATTTATATGATAGATAGTATATAATCGCTGTTGCTCACATATATTTATTATTTGTAAATTATATATTATTGATTACTAAAATATTATGTTATTTTTAGCAATTTGTGTATCTGTATATTGCTATACAACGTTGTGCAGCTATAAGTTAAAAATTATAGCTTTGCTTTTTTATATGAGAGTACTAATTAAAGATATTTGTACCGTTTAGGAGATAGTTTTATTATGGTTTTAGAATTGGCTAAGAAGGGTGTATTTGAAAAATAATTTTAATGTAATTTTAATATTATTTATGAATATTACCAAAATAACACTAAAGGTTTAAAATTAATATAAAAATAATTTGAAGATATAATGCTGATATACAGATAATAATAAGTATGGATTATCTATATGTCATAAATAGATTTTGTAATTACAGAAAAATTTCGAACATTTGCAGTGTGGGAGAGTTGTCCGAGCGGTTTAAGGAGCACGCCTGGAAAGTGTGTATACCTCAAAAGGGTATCGAGGGTTCGAATCCCTCACTCTCCGCAAAAAAAAATGAAGATTTTTTTTTATTATTAAATAAATTTTTACTTTTACAATTCAATAATCATTTTTTATCATTTAAATGTAAATTAACAAATCATGCGAAAAATTTTATTTTTAATCGGGGTGTTTATCGTTACATCATCATTAGGTGCATTTGATGCTATAGCACAAGAGGCTACAGCTGCTGCTGCCGACAATGTAGGAATGTTTCAGACCTTAAAAGAGAAGTTCATTGAGGGAGACTGGAAGTTTATGAGTATCGTACTCGTATGTTTGATCTTCGGTTTAGCTTTTTGTATCGAGAGAATAATTACACTCAATATCGCTTCTGCAAACACAGATGCACTTCTAGTTAAAATAGAAGACAGATTAGCTTCTGGTGATATAGAAGGTGCTAAAGATGTAGCTAAAGCCACTCCTGGTCCAGCGGCAAGTGTACTTTATGAAGGTTTGAGAAGTCACAATGGTGGACCAGAAGCAGTTGAGAAAGCAATCGTTTCGTACGGATCAGTCCAGATGGGTTTACTTGAGAAAGGTCTAGTTTGGATTTCCCTATTTATTGCATTGGCACCGATGTTAGGATTCTTAGGTACGGTTATCGGTATGATTCAGGCATTTGATAAAATACAAGCAGCGGGTGATATCTCACCGACAGTAGTAGCAGGTGGTATTAAGGTAGCCTTATTAACAACGGTATTTGGTCTTGTAGTAGCTATTATACTTCAAATATTTTATAATTACATCGTTTCAAAAATTGACGGTATCATCAACAAAATGGAAGATTCTTCTATCAGCCTAGTTGAGATCATGGCTAGAAACAAAGTATTTAAATAATTTTTGATTAATGTTTTAAAACATATAATATGTATAATTTTTTAGTAAAAAACGGTACTGCCGTTGCTATGATCGTAGGGTCTGTTTTGACACTACTATTCATTGTGACGACATTTATGGGACTGTCAAGCGCAGGCTATGATACTAGTTCTGACCTACTATTAGGTGATTACAAGTCTATAACAGCCTTTAATTTTGGTCTTACTATTTCAGTTTTTTTGAGTATATTGGCATTAATTATTATGCTGCTTGCTATCATTTTGGACCTTATCAAAAATAGAAAAACAAGCGGTAAAATGATATTGGGAGTCGTTGCACTTTTTGTTATATTTTTTGTGCTTTATACAACTGCAACTTTTGATGTAGGAGGTAAATGGGATACACTCAATGCAGAGTTTGGCGTAGGTGAAGGTGCTAGTAAGTTTATTACAGCAGGGATTTGGACCACAGGCGTATTAATGGTAGTGTCTATATTGGCTATATTGGTGTCTGAGGTTAGGAATTTCTTCAGATAGGTTTAAATTTGCTGTTAGATAGCGACTAATCTAGTGTTTAGAAAACAGCATAATTTAATTTTATAATAATAAATTTAAAAAGTAACTTAACCATGGCAAGTAAGAAAAATAGAATGACAAATGAGATCAATGCAGGTTCGATGGCAGATATTGCCTTCTTGCTATTGATTTTCTTCCTCGTTACTACCACCATAGCTGAGGACAAAGGTGTACTTATAAAGTTACCACCTTGGTCTAACGAACCACCACCACCGTTAGTACTTAATACCAGAAATGTGTATTCCGTACTAGTTAATGCTGATAATCAACTATTGGTCAGAGGTGAATTGATGGATATCAAAACACTTAAGGAGAATACCAAGAAGTTTATAGCTAATCCAGAGAATGCTCCCAATATGGCAGTTGCACCAGATCAAGCACTCATCTCGTTAAAAAACGACAGAGGTACTAAGTATAGTACTTATATAGAAGTATATAACGAACTTAAGTCTGCATATAGTGAACTCTGGGATGATGCGGCATTGAAAAAGTATAAAAGGCCTATGTCAGAGCTCAATGGTGCTGAGGAAGATGAGATAAAGAAGGAAATTCCTTTTGTAATCTCTGAGGCTGAACCAACTGGATTTGGTGCCGAACAATAATATTATCATACAATCTAAGTAACGATAAAACTTTATAAGTATGTCTAAATTTAAAAAGAAGCAAGGTGCTTCACAACCAGCAATAAATACAGCATCTCTACCAGATATTGTATTTATGCTACTATTTTTCTTCATGGTTGTGACCAAGATGAGAGATACTGAGCAACTTGTAAAAGTAAATACACCTATGGCTTCTGAGCTTACAAAGCTGGAGCAGAAAACATTGGTTAATTTTATATGGATCGGAAGACCCATAGAGAAACTTCAAAAAGTAGCTGGAACCAATCCTAGAATTCAACTAGGCGATAAGTTTGCAACTCCTGATGATATTCCTTTATTTCTTGAAAAACACAAGCAAGGAGTACCTGAAAATCAACGTAACAAAATCATTTCTTCTATGAAGGTTGATGGTGATGTGACGATGGGAATAGTAACTGATGTCAAAACAGCTCTTCGTAAAGCTGATCAATTAAAAATTAATTATTCTACTAAATCAAGAGAGCGTACTAAGTAAATCTTATTCACGCAAATATCATGATATAATTAGGATATCAAAATTCAAAAGGGCTTAGATTAATTTCTTGGCCCTTTTTAAATTTTATAGGTTCAGATTGCTTAATAATTACTTAAGATTATAAAAAAGTTCATAAGCCTAAACTGGTTTTTTGTACCTTTATACTCAATTAAATAAAACATTATAACATGCAACGACACGAAAACGATTATAACGTCTTGATTAAAAGAGTTTCATCATTGGATGAAATAGAAGGTGACTGGAGTCGCAAGGATTATATCATTTTGCTGGATGAACTATCTATAGATGGGGTAGAGGAGAGTAGCGATAAGGAATTGCGCGAGTTATTAATGATGGCTCTCAGCGAGCTTGACGTTCCTGAAGCCGCTAAGATTTTGCTAACCTATAAGTGTGGTGAAGAGCTTACAGAAGGACAGATAGAGCAGATCGCTCATGATATGCAGAATGACAAAATCTGTGAAGAGTATCCAGAAATCAGCTTACATCACACATTGTTTAGCATCAATCAATTGCTTTTTGTATCATATAACGGTAAGGTGCCAAACTGTAAAGCTACAAAAATAGTAGCTACTATTGATCCAGTAATTCCGGATAGCGAACACCGCAATGAGTTAGTACTTAGGATCTTAGTCCAAGGGCTATCAGATAGCAATGTCATTAATCGACTGTTTGACGAATCGCTAACTAGTGAGTTTACATTTAAGGAAGGAAACTATATCTTGTGGGCAATCAAGAGTGGTAATGATGGAATGCTAGAAATCTACACCTCTGAGTATTGGATAGAAAAGGATGATGTGGTCATGCAAGAATATACCGCCAAAGTACCTGCACTCAAAGATGAGGAAAAGGAAGAAGATTAAGCCCGTTTTAACTGCTGCCGATCAGATCCCATAGATTGCCATATAGATCTGAAAAAACAGCCACTTTTCCAAAAGGTTCTATTGAAACTTCGCGTGCAATATATACATCATTATCGATTAGGTTTTGGTAAAACTGATCAAAATCATCTGTGTATAGAAATAAGAATACTCGACCTCCTGTCTGATTACCTATGTAAGCGTGTTCACGTTCGTTTTTAGCTTTGGCGAGAAGGAGGCTGCCTCCATCTTTGGACTTTGGTTTCACTACTACCCACCTTTTCTCTGGAGACATGATTTTGTCTTCTACACAATCAAACCCTAGGACGTTTACATAAAAATTTAGGGCATCATCGTAGTCTTCCACTACGATTGAGACCATTCCAAAATAGTTATTCATATATTTATTTTTTTTGGTTGCTCATCTTTGTTACTATATTTATTAGAGAATTATAGAAAAAAGGCTTCCAATTAAATCATTTAATCGGAAGCCTTTTTCAAATCTCAATCTTATACCAACAGCATATACAATATATTCTAATATACACTATCATTTTCATTGATTCTTCTTCAATAAATACACATATAGCTAATGCCATGCAAGCATTTTGTGCATCCACTGAATAAAAAATATATTCCTTTATTTTGGACTATTTTATAAATCCAATTGATACTAACTCTAATGATTAATTTTTTATAAACTTCTTGGTCGTTATATCATCCAAAGTCGTTATCTGTATCAAATATAGACCATTGGATAAGTTGCTGACATCTATTATTTTGTGCGTATCATTACCGATCCAAGTACCCACAACACTTCCAGATGTAGTATAGATTACTACTTTTTGGATTTCCTCTTCACTGTGTAGATATAGATCGCTAGAAACGGGGTTAGGTATAAGTAGGATGCCTTCTGTAGGAATACTGTTTTCAATTACACCTGACGCTAATTGGCTAATTTCTATAGGATCTCCTATCAGGCTACTTCCTGTACTAGCACTGATGATGACTGCATCTATATAGACTATGTCTTCGTTGCTGTCTGCATCAGCTTGTAGTCTGAATTTAGTATTGCTACTAAAGCTTCCTGTCAATGTTACTGTAGTCGTATATACCACATCGTTGACAAATTGTACACCGCTGATAAAGGTTGCGACATTAGTCCATGTATTATTGCCATTATTTAGCAACAACCAGAAATCTTTGCCAGCTTCCATTCCTACAGCTCTAAATCTGAACTCTACATTTACTGTCTGGTAAGGACTAAGGTTATAGCTTGGTGAAGTCATAGCAGACTGCTCTCCAGAGTCATCTCTGATACGAATACTGTACTGACCTTCTGGTGATAGGTTACCTATGTATCTAAAGCAATCTCCACCACCATCTATCCAACCGTCCCAGCCAGTTTCAAAATAGTGCGCTGAAATAGTAACCGAACTACTACCTGGACAAGCTGTACAAGAACCTCCACAATCTACGCCTGTCTCATTTCCATTTTGAATGCCGTCACTGCAAGTCACGCAAGCTGTACAAGAACCTCCGCAATCTATACCTGTTTCATTTCCATTTCGGATACCATCATTGCACGTAGGACAGGGCGCACACGAGCCTCCACAATCTGTACCTGTTTCATTCCCATTTCGGATACCATCATTGCACGTAGGACAGGGCGCACAAGAACCTCCGCAATCTGTACCTGTTTCATTTCCATTTCGGATACCATCATTGCATGAAGGTGCGGGTGTACCTGAAGTTTTATAGCCTTTGATTACAATAGCATCTACATAGATAATATCGCTGTTATCAGCTGCATTGCATTGGATCCTAATTGCAGCACTTGCTACAAGATTTGTACTGACTTTTATTTTTTTGGTAGTAATAGTGTTGTTACTGAAATCTGTTCCAGCTGTGTAGGTACTAACTGTGCTCCAGCTGCTACCGTTATTGTACCTGATTATGAATTGCTTACCATTTTCCATACCTTCAGCTCTAAACTTAAACTCCACCGTAATCGAATCATAAGTTGTGAAGTTGTAGTTTTGTGAGGTCATCGCTGATTGTATATCCGAATTGTCTCTTAATCGTATAGAAGTATTACCTTCTGGCGAAAGTGATCCACTATATCTAAAGCAATCGCTGCCTCCGTCTATCCATCCATCCCAACCAGTCTCAAAGTAATTTCCAGCAATATTAGTCACGACTACATTGCCACCTCCTGTATTGCACGGTGCGCAAGAGCCGCCACAATCTACACCAGTTTCGTTACCATTGCGTATTCCATCGTTGCAACTCACACAAGGCGCACATGAACCTCCGCAATCTATGCCAGTTTCGTTTCCATTTTGGATGCCGTCGTTACAGCTTATACACGGTGCGCATGAACCTCCGCAATCTATGCCAGTTTCATTACCATTTTGGATACCATCGGTGCATGTAGGTGCACCACTACTAGTCACACAAAACTGAATTGATTGAGTCGTACCGAACTGTCCACCACTGATGAGTGTAGTATTATTTTGCTTGATATTGAAGTATCCTTGCCCATAAGCGCAGCAGATTCCGTCTCCATAACTATCATTGATAGTAAAAGTAAAGCATCCTACAGGCATACAGAGTGGGATTGCATTTACTGAATTGGGTGCACCATAAGGACCACCACTATACACAGTTACATTAGCTGAGTTTTTAATCAACCATGTTGTTTCTCCAGGGTAATTATCTGTGCGGACGTTAAGTGTTAATTCGTTTTCCGTACAAGGTGCCGGTCCGCCACCACCACCACCACCATCCGCACAAGCAGATAGACAGGTTGCATTAGAGACCCTACTTCTGATGATATTGCCTGGTTGAGGACCGAATCCATTACTGAAGTTAATACCTACACTTGTAAGATGACAATATGACATGATCGTACCAGCACCCGCAGAAGGTAAGCCTGGTCTTCCGCAATTGCCTTCTACAGCATAGCAACCATCTATAGCAGTGCTGTTGCCATTCCAAGCGCAGGCATGCGTATGTTGGCTACCAAACAGGTGACCAAACTCGTGTGTGACTACTTCTACAGACCAGCTGTAAGTCGGTACCGTTTGGTAACTACTATTGATACCTGCGTAGCTCATACTAAAATCTGGATTATTTCTGCAAAGCCCGTCCACATAAGCGATTCCTCCACTAGCTTTGTAAGAGAGCAGCTGTGCTAAGTCTCCGTTAAAACCTTGGCGGTAAGCCGTAAAGGCATTGAGCATACCAGAAGATGAAGTAGAGTTATACGGACTAGGTTGTGACCAAATCACCATTTCAGATATTACGGTATTGATTTGTTCATTAGCGTATAGTGTGGACACTTGGTTGACTAAGCCTGTGATATATGCGGTTACTGTAGTGATGTTAGAACCTTTGTCGATGTAGATGTCATTGTCTACCTCTAAGTAAAGTCTGACACAGTCGGATAGTGATCTTGAGGTAATCTGTGTTCCTCTTAACTCTTCAGGTTTATAGGTTATCTGACCATCAGGTGTACTACAAGAAGTTTGGTTTAAGTGCTTGATCTGGTCGTCTTGGTAAAGTATATGTTCTTTGCTATTGGCTAACTTACCCATCACTAGGTTGCCTGTTGCGTGAGGATGTGAGATGATAGCAGCTACTTCGTTTTCAAAAACTGAAAGGCTGACTACACTTAGCTTTTGGTCTTTGATTATACCGCGATAATGTCTGCCTAGTGGCGCTTTGATGGTCGTCATGGCAGGTGCCAAAGTTATCTTGAAGTCATCTGCAAAGATATTGACTTCTACCAGTTCAAGTGTGAGGGTAGATCTATCTTGTTGAGGTATAGCTATCTGTATGAACTTCTCATCAGTCTCTAGTAGCTTTTTGATAGCTGCTCGATCTAGCGTAAGCAAACTGTAATTGATGAGGTCTCTAGGTACATCGGTATTATTGCGTGATGAACTCAAGTCAAACATATCAAAGGCAGTAGCCTTGTTTTTAGAAGTAGCTTCCTGAACTAAAGCCGACGGTTTTAGAGATTTGTCTTGTGCTCTTGCGCCTAGATTTACTATGATAATGCAAAACGCTACTGAGAGCGATCTTAAAAATATAGATTTCATAAATAATGGTTTTTGAATACTCGCTATTAATGATTATAGCAAGTATTGTGATATAAAACAATACAAATTATACTGATAATTATACCTAATGGGGGGAAGGATTTGAATCTAAATCGTTGCAATTATGATGCAATGATAATGAAGACAATATTATCAGCCTAATTTAATTGTATTATTTACTCAAAATTGGTTATTAACCCTTATAACGTTTAAGGGTAATTACTCATAGAATTTCAAAAACTATGCCGAAGATAGAGGTTGTGAAATAAGAACTATTGAAGATAGTAGATCAAAATTCATGCAACATATTTCAATTTTAGTATATATGTAGTTTCTTAAATTTTTATTTTGTTTTATTATTATAGTGGAGAATTATAAAAACTAATAATATTATTTATTTTTTTAATATGTCGTAGTTATTTAGAAGTTAAATCCAGAGATAACAGTAGAATGACGAATTAAAATGGAAATACCTAGTTACCCGATGATTCTATTCTATGACAGTCAATTCCTTTTGCTCATTGAGGTAGGTGATATTATTATTGGGCTGGAGGATTTGAAAATTGTTACAAAGTATAGTCGCTCCTGCTCCGATACTTTTTATGACTTTGATAGCAGCTTCATCTATTTTTTCACCTCGCACAGTGGCAGAGTAATAGCTTATACCTTGCTGATTTCGTATGTATATATTAAAGCTAGTGATGAAGGTTTTTTTGTTGTTTGCTTGTGTATTTGGGTTACGTAATGTCCATTTACCGTTTTGGTCTAATGCTGACAATTTTATTTTATCACTAGGAGCTGTATCAAATGCTAGGGTTAATGGGGCAGGAACCTTTATAGTTACTATTTTTAGATCGCAGATGACGTTTTGATAATATAGTTTTATTTTTACTTCTGCATCTACTTCTTGTGGAATATAGACATAAACACTATCATTTTTTTTGTATAGTGTACCAGAATTTACCTTAACTTTGATATCCTCAGGGTTTACTTTTTTGAGATCTACCGTGATCATATTTTCCACTCCTAGGTACATAGTCTCCTCCATATCCGTGCCAAAAGTAGGAAGCGTTGTCCCTGAGAAAAGCTGAACTATAAAAAGAAATATAAGCATTATGGTTGGTATATTGATTATCAAGATGGTCGCAAACACTCTATCTGCGGACTCCTATAGTTCGATGCACAAGGTCATATACGATCTATAAGTTACATAGCAAACCTATGAATTGCCTATTTTGTTCATGATCTCGGCGAGCTTATTGAGGGTTTTGGTGAGTTATATGATAAAGTCTTTGTCACTAATGATGACATTGCCAGCACCTGTAGAATAATCGCTATTATTAATGATAGTTGTTTGGGTATCATTAAAGAATATAGCGGGATTGACTTTTACTACCTCATAGATCGTTTTTTTAAAAGAATCTTTACGTAGTCAAGGGTCAAAAACACTGACCAAAGTTGGATCCGATACCTATTTTAATCGAATAGATGAACGGGAGATCAGTGACCTGATCCTTGAAAAGCTGACTTCTGATTATAGGCTAGAGAATATAGTAGCTGAAGAGTCTGTTCTAACAGAAATACATAGTTTTATAGAAGAGCATCGTAAAGCAGATCTCCTTAGAAAGTATAACCTTCCCGTAGCCAATAAACTTTTACTACATGGGCGATCTGGATGTGGTAAAACTTTGGCATCTTATGTATTAGTAGGAGAACTAGAAAAGATGATGGTTGTAGTAAATCTAGGTGCCATTGTTTCTTCAAAATTGGGAGAGACCAGTAAGAACTTAGCCAAAATATTCCGTAGAGCGGCGTCTGAAGATTGTATCATCTTCATAGATGAATTCGATAGTTTAGGCAAAGTGAGAGATTACGGCCAAGATCACGGTGAAATGAAGCGAGTAGTCAATACCATCTTACAGTTATTCGAATATCTGCCACAAAATAGTATTGTAATAGCTGCAACCAACCAAAAGGAAATGCTAGACGACGCATTGCTTCGTAGATTTGATTTTTCTATAGAGTTTGGATTACCTACTGAAAAACAAATAGTTGATTTAGTGCTTCTGACATTAAAGAAAGGTAACTACAGTTTTGATAATGCGACCAAAGCCAAACAAGTCATGAAAAAAGCGGTTGGTCTTTCTTATTTTAGCATCCAGAAGACATTGATCACAGCACTTAAAAGAAGTTTGTTTAAGACAGATCAACCAGGAAAAATGATTTCGCTCAAGATATCTGATATGGTATGGGAAGAGTTGATGAAACAAGAAATAGTTGCTATTAGAAATTACGCAAAATCATAGATGTTATTTTCAACATCTATTGGTTCATAATAGTTTTCATCACAGATGATAGAAATAGGATGTCCATATAGAAGAAATTGATCTATTTCTAAAGGTTCAACACAATATAATATATTCTCTTGTTGAACATATTTTTGTCTTAACTCCATAAGTAATCTGCCTAAAGCATTTGTGCCCTCAAGCTGACTCCCAACTTGTATTGCACCCCACAACTTACTTTTAGGGCTAAACTCTACTATTGGTTTTTGACCTGTAGATGCCAAAAGACTACTAAATTTGTCCCAGTTTTGCGCTAATTTTATTTCTAATGCCCATCTCATCACTTTGATCTGTATATTCTCCCAATCCTTTCTGCTGTAAGTCTTTTTAAACTTATTACTGACCATTTTTGCCTTCATAGCATTATCCTGAGCAATGGTCGATAGTTTCAGAATGACTCCCAGTATTTGTTAAATCAAATTCTGTATTAGAATTTAGTATAAGAGTGCTTAAAGGTGTGTTCTTTTCAATTCCTGAATCAATTATACCAATTAAAGGTAAGTCATCTTCTGCATTGCTAATTTCAAAACCATAACTAATCTCTTTAAGATTGAATTCAGAAGGTTTTATAATTGCTGAATTGTAAGAGTTAATAGTGTGAATTACATCAAAATTATCAGCAATCGCCTGAAGTGTATTTTCTTTAACTTTAAATAGTTCTAGCTTATTTGTATCACCATCAAACCTGTGTTCAAGATTTCTCACTTTGCAATAAGTCAGAAGTGAATCAGTGATGGGAACTATTTGTTTTTCATATAATTCAATACTATCCATCAGGTTGACAACCACTTGCGCTTTTATTTTCTCATATCTCTTAAGTTGTGGGGTGCCATAATAGTTAAAATCAACTATATATTTTATTAGGCTACTATATGCCTGTTTATTTGAACTGTCTGATATAAATGAAATAATTGATTTCTTGAAATTTTCGAATAAAACTTGATCTACAATTGCAAAAATAGCCTTAGTATGGTATGCTTCAAATGCAATGGCTGAAAGTCCAAACTGACTTCTATAGACGTTTTCAAATTTTCCTGAATCGAAATAATCATGAAATTGAAGTACAATATGATCTATCGTATTTGGTATATTAAGTTCAGGATTTCTATTCTGAGTCCTTTCAATTTGACCATTCCTAAAGCTATTGATTGAGCGTCTGAATGAATCTTCTTTGGGTTGATAGTTCTTTTTGATGTCATCATCATCTTCAACAATTCCTGGAAATCTCACCGTTTGTGAATACCTTGGTAATTTTCTTGATTCTTTTTGTATATCTAAGTATTGGGTTTACTTTTTTATTCATTTATATTTTAGAATCCATAATTTGCCTTTAAATTAATGGAGTCCAACGGGTTGACACCAAGATAAACATTTGACTTCTTACTGTAAATTTCTTACATATTTCACTTACCCAATCCATTGTCCTTCTACATCATAAACATCATTCCTTTCCAAACTTTCAACATTTGACTTTAATTCTCTCATAATATGATCTATAATCATTGAAGTTTTAGGTAACGATTTTTTGAATTTTGATTTAAACGAATTTAATGCTTCAATTTCATTTTTAAATGATTCCAAATGACCATTTCCAAAACTTTTACGATTATGACTTCTGCCACGATAAATAAAACCTTGAGCTAATTTTTCGCTATAATACTTTTCAATAAGTTCACAAACATATTCTTTGGGTTCATAATTAATTCTGGGTATTTTACTTAGAATACCCCCTAATATAAAATCAACTGTACCTTCACAATCGAAAGAATCCGCTACGGATTTTATATTTTGAATAAAGTTTTTTAATGCTTCTCTATCTGTATCGTCATCACCTGACAAAGGAAATCTCGCAATATTATCAAGAATATCGCCGTAGAATCTCATTTTATGAAAATCTGTTTCGTTATTTTTATAATTGATTACCTTAAGTAATTCTTCAGGATTGGTAAAAAACAATTTTGATAAATTTGGTATTCCAACTTTTGGGTATCCTCCAAGCAAATAAGCAGAATACCTAAATTCTAAGTTTGCCATCAATATAATATCAATATCACACTTTTGCAATTTTTTAAAAATCCGTTCAATCACATGGAGATCAAAAGCAACTTCTGCTATTTGTTCTGTAGCCTTTTCAAGAATAACTATACAAAATTGTTCATCATATAATTCAGACTCATATCTCATAATTGACAATCCATCAGATGCCCTTCCAACATCAATAAATTTTTTAATATAAGCTTTTTTAACTTCTATATCACCAAAGTGAAACCCTGTACCGAATTGTTCAAAATAACCTTCAATATTATGTGTTTCGACAAATTGTATTATTTCATTTGATTGCACGCAATTAAGCAATATAGAAACAGAATACTCTGGATTTTGGAATTCTGATTGAAGTGTTAAGTAACAGTTTTCAATCCATTTTATTCCAAATTCTTTCGAGAAATAAGTAACTAAACTTCCAATAAATTTAAATGCATCAAGATGTTTTACTTTTACAAAAAATACGATTGTATTTATTGCTTCATCCTGAGAAATTACATCTTTTAATGAATTCATAACCCAAAATGGATCTTCATTCGAAATAGTAAATTTTACAAAA